>Ga0315279_10001183_pt1 | contig 44505 bp, 41 predicted proteins | sample YL17G06_20_MG_FD_203694 | JGI IMG/M metagenome (GOLD analysis project Ga0315279, IMG submission 203694) | Sediment microbial communities from Yellowstone Lake, YNP, Wyoming, USA - YL17G06_20 | ecosystem: Environmental > Aquatic > Freshwater > Lake > Sediment | place: USA: Wyoming | collected...
TCGAATCCATCGGGCCCAGTCTGTTCCTGGATGGATTAGGCATCCCGACACCCTCTCAGCTAAAAGACGCCATCGCTTTTGCCGTTCTGGTGCTCATTCTGATCTTCCGCCCAACGGGCATTGTGGGCGAGCGATTAGCGAAGACGAAGGCATAAGGAGACAGGAACATGCAAAATCAAGCTCCTTCACACTGGAAGCAAGCAGTTCGTTCAGGCCTGATCGGCGGCGCAGTGGCAGTACTATTGGCCTTGGTCGGTATGGTGGCAGCCTTCGAAAAGCGATACATCGTGAGCGGCGTATTCACGATGGGACAAGTGATGTTCCTGGTACCGATCCTGCTTTTCGCTTACTTGACTGCACGTCGCATCGCCAATCAGCCTGCCCTTCAAGTGATCCTGGCTGGTTCGCTTTCAGGCTTACTTAGCAGTGCGGTGCTCGCGGCTCTGGTTATCTTGGGGAAACTCGTCAACCTGCGCGCCATGTTTGTCAATGCCTCACCCCAGCTCTACGGCATTTTCACCTTTGGACAGGGGCTTACACTGGGCCTGCTGATCTTGCTGGGATTTGGCTTAGCCGTCGGCGGCGTTGCGAGCGGTATCTTCCTGCTCCCTCAGCGTGTGCGCAATGCAATTGTCCAGGCAATTCTCTGGATGGTCCTGGTCGGCCTGCTGCGCGACCTTATTGTAACAGTTACCTCTCGCTGGGGTCTACTCGCGGCAATCATCAAATACTTCTTCGCCATCAGCGGCCTTACGCCATTGGGCGCAGTGCTGCTCTTTTTAGTAATTGGCGCGATAAACTTCTGGCGCAGTGGAAGGCCTAAACCGTCAGGAGATCGCTCGTTCACCGCCCAAAAACCACGCCGGATCTTGCTCACCCTGGCGATTATGACAATCGTCCTCCTGCTACTGCCCCCAGTGCTGGGCCCCTTCTTCAGCGAAATTCTGGACAATGTCGGGATGTACATTCTTATGGGCTTGGGACTCAACATTGTGGTCGGCTTCGCCGGATTGCTCGACCTGGGTTACGTGGCCTTCTTCGCCATCGGCGCCTATACAATGGGTGTACTGACCTCACCTGAACTCGCCTCCAGCCCCCTCACTTACTGGCAGGCCCTGCCTTTTGCCCTGGGCGTCTCAGTGCTGGCAGGCATCCTATTGGGTCTACCAGTGCTCAAAATGCGCGGCGACTATCTGGCGATCGTCACACTGGGCTTCGGTGAAATTGTACGTCTGCTGGCGCTCTCCGACTGGCTGCGGCCCTGGCTGGGAGGCACACAGGGCATCCAGCTCATCGCCCAGCCTCACATCGGCCCTCTCTTGCTGCATACACAGCAGCAACTATATTACCTGTTCCTGATTGGCATCGGCATCGTGACCTTCATCGCCTGGCGATTGAAGGATTCGCGCATCGGGCGCGCCTGGATGGCCATCCGGGAGGACGAGGACGTGGCCATGGCGATGGGCATCAACCTCGTCGCCACCAAACTGTTGGCTTTCGCGACGGGTGCGCTTTTCTCGGGACTGGCCGGGACGATCTTCGCCGCCAAATTGACCTCGGTCTATCCGCACAGCATGAACTTCCTGGTATCCATCAATGTCTTGTGCCTGATCATCATCGGCGGGATGGGCTCGATCCCCGGCGTCTTCATTGGCGCGCTAGTGCTGATGGGTTCGCCAGAACTACTTCGGGAGTTCGCCGAGTTCCGTTATTTAGTATACGGCGCTCTGCTAGTGACTATGATGCTGATCAGGCCAGAAGGCCTATGGCCGGAAGCTCGCCGTCGGCTCGAATTACACGAGGCAAATGAGCTGGCTGCGCAAGAAGAACCCCAATCCGTGCTGAAAAATCCAGGACAATAGGAGGACGACAACATGGCTGTTCTGGTTTCGAAGAAAGTAACCAAACGCTTCGGCGGTCTGGAAGCGTTAAGCAAGATAGACCTGGAAGTCAAGGAACAAGTCATTCACAGCATTATCGGCCCGAATGGCGCTGGCAAGACCACCTTCTTCAATTGCGTCACCGGCTTCTACACACCGGAAGAGGGTGAAATTCTACTCAAAGGCAAGAACATCACTGGCCTCTCGCCGGATCGGGTCACTCACTTAGGTGTTTCCCGAACTTACCAGAATATCCGGCTGTTCAAGAACATGACCGTCGTTGAGAATATTCTGGTCGGCATGCACCCCCACCTGAAATCGGGCCTGATCGGCGGGATCCTCCACGATCCGCGCACTCAGCGCGAGGAAGCGCAGGCCGTAGAAGAGGCCAATCGCCTACTCTTGTTCGTCAACCTGCAAGGGAAGGGCGACTTGATGGCGAAGAACCTGCCCTACGGTGACCAACGCCGTCTCGAGGTTGCCCGCGCCCTGTCCAGCAAACCCCATTTGCTGCTCCTCGACGAGCCGACCGCAGGCATGAACCCCAGCGAAACGCAGGAGATGATGAAATTCATCCGCTACCTGCGCGACGAACTCCGCATCACGATCCTGCTCATCGAACACCAGATGCGCGTGGTGATGGGAATCTCCGAGTTGATCACCGTGCTGGACTTTGGCGTCAAGATCGCTGAGGGCACCCCAGCTGAGATTCAGAGGAACCCACGCGTGATCGAGGCATATCTGGGACGCGGTGCGGCCAGCGGTCTCAGTCAGGCAGCCGCGGCAGCATAAGCCGGAGGTATCACTATGCCAATGCTCGAAGTCGAAAACATCCATTCTTATTACGGAAACATCCACGCCCTGAAAGGGATTTCCCTTACCGTGGAAAAAGGCGAGATCGTCACTTTGATCGGCGCCAACGGTGCGGGAAAAACTACCACGTTACGCGCCATCAGCGGCCTTCTCAAACCTCGCGAAGGATATGTCAAGCTCGAGGGTGAAGATCTGGCTCCTTATCCACCTCACGAGATCGTCTACAAAGGAATGGCCATGGTACCCGAAGGGCGCCGCATCTTCGCCAGGCTGACCGTTTCCGAAAACCTGGAAATGGGTGCTTACAGTCGTAAGAAAAGTGCAGAAGTAAATGCCGACCTCGAACGCGTCTTTACCTTGTTCCCCCGCCTCAAGGAACGGCGCAGCCAGTTAGGGGGTACGCTCTCCGGCGGCGAACAGCAGATGCTTGCCACTGCACGGGCTCTCATGGCCCATCCGCGCCTGCTCTTGATGGACGAACCCTCTATGGGCCTGGCGCCCGTGCTGGTAGAGAGCATCTTCGAGACCATCAAGGCGATCAACAAGGAAGGAACGACCATTCTGCTGGTTGAGCAAAACGCGCTGATGGCGTTCACGGTCGCCAGCCGCGGCTACGTTATGCAAACTGGCGAGATCGTCATGCACGATACTGCCAAGAATCTCCAGCAAAATAAAATGGTGCAAAAGGCTTATCTGGGCATGGAATAAAGATTCCAAAGATCATCACCCTTTTAGGAAGTGCCTGAAAACTCAGTCGAAGTGGCGACTTTAGTCGCTTTTTCAGGCAAAAAGACGACTGAAGTCGTCACTACAGGTGCTTTTCAGACATTTTCTTAGAGACCCGTTTTCGTTTCGAAAACGGGTCTCTTGCCGAGTAGGTGCTGCGCACAAGTGGAGTAAAATACTAAGACATTGAAAAACGGAATGGTGATCTATGGCTTTTCCAAAAACTGCTGATATCGTCATTATCGGCGGCGGCGTGATGGGGGCCAGCACTGCCTATCACCTGGCAGCGCGTGGCCAGAAGAATATCCTCCTGCTCGAAAAAGAAGAGTTCTTCGGCCAGGGGGCGACGGGACGCTGCGCGGGCGGAGTCCGCTACCAGTTCTCGACCGAGATCAACGTCCGCCTCTCGCTGGAAAGCTTGCCGATGCTGGAACGTTTCAAAGAAGAAATCGGGCAGGAAATCAACTTCCAAAAGTGCGGCTATCTCTTTGTCCTTACAAAGCCCGAAGATGTGGAATATTTCCGCCGCAACGTGGAACTCCAGCACAAACTCGGCGTCCAAACCGAGTGGCTGACCGGCGACGAAACCCGCCAGCGAGTGCCCCTGATGCGCTTCGCCGATGCACTGGCAGGGACGTTCAATCCCAAGGATGGGCTGGTGGATCCGAATGGCGTCGTCATGGGTTACATCGGAGCGGCGCAGCGGATAGGTGTAGAGCCGCTGACTAATGTGGAAGTGACAGGGTTGAAGGTTGAAGGTGGGAAAATTGAAGGTGTAGAGACGAACAAAGGTTTGGTTGCTGCACGAGCGGTCGTCAACGCAGCCGGACCCTGGTCTGGTCTCATCGGGAAAATGGCTGGAGTCCACATCCCCATCACCCCCCTCCGCCGCCAGATGCTGACCACAACGCCCTTGCCTGAGTTGCCCCCCGATTTTCCGTTCATCATTGATTTCGCACAATCCCTCTATTTCCACCGCGAAGGTGATGGACTCTTGACCGGCATGTCCAACCCAAACGAGACGCCCGGCTTCGTTCAGAACGTGGACGAAGAATTCGAGCTTGTAAACCTTGATGCAGCCACGGCGCGTATACCCATACTTGAAAAAGCCGGCCTGGTATCGCATTGGGCTGGGCTATACGAAGTTACGCCAGATGCACATCCCATTTTCGGAAGTACTCCGGTGGAGGGCTTTTACCTGGTCGGCGGCTTTTCGGGGCATGGCTTCATGCATGGCCCGATCTCCGGGAAATTGATGGCCGAATACATTCTCGACGGAAATTTCAAGAGCGTGGACGTTTCCATGCTCGACCTGGCAAGGTTTGGTGAAGGCCGTCTTATCAGAGAGTACAACGTTGTTTAAACCTGTCACTGCTCACTAATAACTGATTACTGGTTACTGATTAACATGCCTTCCGCCGAAATCATCGCCATCGGGACCGAGCTGCTGCTCGGCGAAACCGCTGACACGAACACCCGCTTCATCGCCCGCGCCTTGCGCGGCCTTGGCGTGAATTTGTTCCGCGCCACCACCGTCGGGGATAACGCCGACCGCATTGCCCTAGTCATCCGTGAGTCAATGGCGCGTTCCGCGATCGTCATCACTACTGGCGGCCTCGGCCCGACCGTGGACGACCCGACCCGGCAGGCTGTTGCGCAAGCCGTGGGCGCGGAATTAGTATACCAGCCCAAACTATGGAAGCAAATCACTGCCCGCATAGCACGTTACGGCCGTACTCCAACCGAAAACCAGAAACGACAGGCTTACATCCCAAAAGGGGCGATTGCCATCGAAAATCCGGTTGGCACAGCGCCAGCCTTCATCGTGGAAATACCGCCCTCGCCCCCGACCCCTTCGCGAAGCACCCCCGCGGGGCTCCCAAATGGAGAGGGGAACAAAGTAGTCATCTCCCTCCCCGGCGTGCCGCGCGAGATGGAAACGCTCTTGACGCAGGCCGTTATCCCCTATCTCGAGAAACGCTACAACCTGAATGAGATCATCAGGATCCGCACCCTGCACACCGGCAGCATCGGGGAAGCCCGGATAGACGAACAAATCGGCGACCTGGAAACCCTGCTCAACCCAACAGTCGGCCTGAGCGCGCACTCAGGCATTATAGACATCCGCATCGCCGCAAAGGCCGGGAATGAGGCCGAGGCTGACCAGATGCTCAGCGTAATCGAGGCGGAAACTCGGAAACGACTGGGAACAGTCATATACGGGGCAGATGACGACACCCTGGAAGCGGTCACGCTTAAGGCGGTGGCGGCGCGGGGCTGGACTTTGGCCTGTCTCGAAAGCGGACTGGACGGCGCGCTGATCGAGCGTCTCGCCCGGGTTAAGAATCCGGCCTACCTTGGCGGGAGCAGGATCGAGGTCCGGCTTGACACTCTGGAGAAAGCGCTCGAAGAAGTGCGTCACGGGAACCAGTCGTCAGTCGCGTTGGGCATCGCCCTGTCGATTGCAGAAGAGCAGCAAGCTGTCACGATCCTCATCCTCACGCCGCAGGGGAAAGACGAACGCCACCTGACCTATGGCGGGCACCCGAGCAATGCCCCGCGCTGGGCGACGAATATGGGCCTCGACAATCTCCGCCGCCGGGCACAAGGGATTTCCGACTGACAATGTCGCCACCACGCGTGCAAAGCACTCCGCCTAATCGCTGTCGCGCGGTTCTTACGCTGGGATTTTGGGTTTTCGTTATCGTTTTCCTTAGCACGGTTGGGGCGGGATGCTCGCTAAAGCAAAGCAGCCTTCTGGCCGATCCTTCGGCAACCGCCTGGCTCGCGACCGAAACCTCAACGCCATCACCGACTGTTAAACCATCATCCACCGCTAGACCAAGCGTCACTGCCCTCCCCTCGGCGCTACCGACTTCCACGACAATTCCAACTGAAACGCCAATCCCAACCCCGCAAAGCCAGGGATTTTTCATCATCGGCTTTTCAGTCGGCGGGCGGCCGCTGGAAGTCTACCAATTCGGCAGCGGGCCGAGCGAACGCCTAATCGTGGCAGGCATCCACGGCGGGAATGAGTGGAACACCATCGCCCTGGCCGATGAGCTGATCGCCCACTTGCAAGTGCATCCAGAGATCATCCCAGGCGACGTTACGCTCTACATCCTGCACGACCTGAATCCCGACGGGGAAGCGCGCGGCCACGGCCCGGAGGGACGCACGAACGATCACGGCGTGGACCTGAACCGCAACTGGCCTGCAAACTGGCAAGCCGAGTGGGCCGAAGAAGGCTGCTGGACTCTGCGAACGGTCTCAGCCGGAAAATTTCCCGTCTCCGAGCCGGAGACCAAAGCGCTCCAGCTATTCCTCCAGCATCACGAGATTGACGCCCTCATCAGTTATCACAGCGCCGCGTTAGGGATCTTTCCTGGCGGGCTGCCGCCGGATAAGGATTCGGTCCGCCTGGCTAAGACTATCGCCGCGATAAGCACGTATCCTTATCCGTCCATTGACAACGGTTGCGAGTACACCGGCGCCCTGGTTGATTGGGCCTCGCAGCAAGGCATTGCCTCCCTCGACATCGAATTGACCGATCATACGGATACTGATTTCGAAATGAACCTGCGAATACTGAACGTGTTCATGAATTGGAAGCCTTGAACACCATGCTATAATAATCATGATGGATATTACCGACCTGACAAACCGCCTCTTACCTGTGCTGAAACGGCACAACATCCAGAAAGCCCTTCTTTTCGGCTCACTGGCGCGCGGAGAAGCCTCACCGCACAGCGATTTGGATTTAATTCTCGTACAAAAAACAACTCGCCGTTTTTTGGAACGTTACGATGGCATCTTGATGGAGATAAGCAAGGTTGTGCCAGATCGAGATGTGGATTTATTGATCTACACACCAGAGGAACTCGAAAAATTGGTCTCGCGTCGCTTTATCAGGCAAGCATTTCGTGAAGGTAGCATAATCTATGAGTCAAACTGAAGACCGTCATGAAGCAGAGCGCTGGCTAAAAACCGCCGAGGAAGACCTGCAGGCCGCCACAGCATTACAGCAGGCTGGTATGTACGCTCACGCCTGTTTTCTTTCCCAACAGTGTGGAGAAAAAGCCGTCAAAGCCATCTGGCACCTGATTGGCGAAGAACCTTGGGGGCACTCGATCCAGCGGCTGGTTATGCAATTCCCAAAACCTGGTTTTTTGACTGAACGTGAGAATTGGCTGCAGCGGGCTGCTTCTTTGGATAAATTCTATATTCCCACCCGTTATCCGAACGGACTTCCAGACCTGACTCCCGGCCAAAGCTATTTTATAAAAGACGCAGAACAAGCCATCGAGCTGGCAGTCTTCTTTTTGGAAGCTGCACGTGAATATCTGTCATGATTGTAGATTGCTCGCAAAGTAATATTCGAGGGCGGCAATGAAGCCGCCTTTTGTTATAAGCTGAAAAGGATAATATATTATGGAACTGGCTGACCTTCTTCTTACAAACGCTCTCGTCCTGACGATGGACGAAGAACTCCACCAATACGAACCCGGCGCGGTGGCCGTAACGGGTAACTCCATCGTCGCCGTCGGTCCGGAGTCGAAAATCCGCGCCACATACAGCGCTGCCCAGGTCATGGACTGTGGCGGGAAAGTGCTGATGCCTGGGATGGTCAACGCGCACACCCATGTCCCGATGACGCTGCTGCGCGGCCTGGCCGACGATCTGCGCCTGGACGTCTGGCTGATGGGCTACGTAATGCCGGTCGAGCGCGAGTTCGTCTCGCCGGAATTCGTCCGCCTGGGGACGCGCCTGGCCTGCGCCGAGTTGATCCGCAGCGGCGTGACTTGCTTCGCGGACATGTATTACTATGAAGAAGATGTCGCCAGGGCCACGGCCGAGGCGGGATTACGCGCCGTCTGCTCACAGACCGTGCTCAAGTTCCCCTCTCCAGATGCCGACTCATACGAAGATTCGTTGGCCGCCGCGCGCGACTTCATCCAGCGCTGGAGAGGGCATGCCCTGATCGAGCCATCCGTCGCGCCGCACGCCCCCTATACCTGCACACCCGAAATCCTGCGCGCCACAGCCCAACTAGCTGCCGAATTCGACGTGCCCCTGCATACCCACCTTGCCGAAACTTCTTTAGAAGTCGAGAACATGCGCAAGGAGAATGGCATGCCGGTTGTCCCATACGTCCGCAAGCACGGCCTGTTCGACGCCAAAGTGCTGGCGGCGCACTGTGTCCACGTGGACGAGGGCGAAATGCGCACGCTGCTGCACGCCGGGGCGGGCGTGGCGCACAATCCCTCCTCGAACCTGAAACTTGCTTCCGGCATCGCGCCTGTGCCGAAGATGATCGAGTTCGGCCTGAACGTTGGCATCGGCACCGACGGCCCGGCATCCAACAACGATCTGGATATGTTCGAGGAAGTCCGGCTTGCAGCTTTTGTGGCGAAAGTCTCCAGCGGCGACCCGACGACCGTGCCCGCCACGACCGCCCTGACGATGGCTACCCGCCTGGGCGCGCGTGCGCTTCATCTCGGACATTTGACCGGCTCGCTCGAAACAGGCAAGCGCGCCGACCTGATCCTGTTGAACCTGACGCCGGCACACAACGCGCCGCGCTTCCACCGCGATGCACACAACGCTTACGCACAGATCGTCTATGCCAGCAAGGCCAGCGACGTAAGCGACGTAATGGTCAACGGGCAGTGGCTGATGAGGGACCGTCAATTGCTGACGCTCAACGAAGCCGAATTGCTGGCGCAGGCGCAAGAGTACGCCCACCGCATTGATATCTTCCTGATCGAGCGGGAGCAATCCGTGCTGTCGAAGTTGGTCGCCCTGGGCGGCTCGCTAGAGGAGGAATCCTTCGAGGTGCAGGTCAAGGTCAAATTAGCCGACCCTGCTCCGGTCCAGGAGGCGCTCCGTCAGCTCGAGGTCAAGATCGTCTACCAGAGACATTACCATCAGCACGATAATTACTTTTATTTCAGCGATCCATCCCAGGGCCGCTTGCGGTACCGCGAAGACGAGTTCATCGGCCCAAAGGGAGAGGTCGTCAACAGCCGCGCCCGGCTGACCCTGATCGGCCCGGCACGCGAAGGCGGTTTCAAGCACAAGGTGCTGCTCTCTCGCAGCCGCTACCTGGCGCCCGCAACCAACAGCCTGCGCTTCTATCGCGAGTACTTCAAACCAACTTCAGTCGTTCCACTAGACAAGGTTCGCCTGCGCTGGCTGGTGAATTTCCAGGATACGGAGTTCTACGTCAACCTTGACCACTTCGAGAACCCCAACCTGGGAGATTACCTGGAAATCAAGAGCAGCACCTGGAGCCGCTCAGATGCCGAGCGCAAGGCGAATCTGGCAACCGAACTCATCACCTTCCTGGGCGGCTCGCTGAGAAAAACCATAACACGAGATTACGTCGAAATTGCAGGCAAGAAAAAAGGAATTCGTTGAGATAAGGCGAGACAACCCCGTCAGTATATTGGTTCGGCTGTAGGTGTTGTAGGTGGATAAGCCCATGATCCATTGTGCATAACTGGAGGAAAAACGATGCGTAAGGTATTGACTTTCCTTTCGAATACCATTGCTACCATCTTCGCCATCCTGTTCGTTATCACGGCCGTGTTAGACATCTTTCTCTTCAACATCGAGCGGCAGATGTTCAGCGCCGACTTGTACAAGAGTGCATTAGCGGAACAGCAAGTCTACGAACGCCTGCCCGGGATCGCCGCCGAATTGTTGACGACGAGCATGAACTACAATCCGTGCGCCCAGAACCCACTGGTCTGCGAGGACATCTCTCCCGAACTAAGGGCCTGTTACGAACAGACATTGGGCAATGAAAGATATGTCACTCTCGCCAGTGGGAAAGAAAAACCCATCGAGGCTGAAATGCAGGCGATCCAGCCTTGCCTGCATCAGTACGGCGGAGGAACAACCTCGACTACCGGCGAGCAACCAACCGGAGAGAATCCCTTGCCCACTGCTTTGCCGGATATCCAGGCATGTGTTAAACAGGCCATCGGCGAGAATGCGTACAACGAACTCTACAGCAACAAACGTTCACCGACCGAGGCCGAGATACAGCAGATAACACCCTGCTTCGGCCAGGCTGGAATAGGTAATTTCGGCAATCAGGGAGGCGCACAGGGAGGAATGCCGTCATTCATGCAAAATCTCGAAGCGTCAAACTGGGAGGCCATTATCAACATCCTCATCTCGCCCGATGAACTTCAGGCGATCGCGGAAAATATCCTCGATCAGATGTTCGCTTATCTTAATGGTGAAACGGACAGCGTCAGCGTTTCGCTGGTAATGCTGAAGGAACGTCTTACTGGACAAGCAGGACAGGATGCCATCCGCCAACTGATCGCCGCCCAGCCGCCCTGCACGGTCGAGCAACTGGCTCAAATGGCTGCCGGCATGCTTGGCGGCGGGGAAGGTATGATGATATGCGCACCACCAGAAGAAATTCTTGCCCTCTTGATGCCTCAATTGCAGAACCAATTGGCCGCGCTGGTCACTCAGATACCTGACAAGGCTATGATCATCAAGCCTTCCTCCCAGCCAGCCCAACCCGGCGGAAAGCCGCTCGGCAACGATCCCATCACGGTCATCCGCACCATCCGCCTGGGATTGCGCCTCAGTCCGCTGCTGCCGCTGGGGCTGCTCTTGTTAGTGACCCTATTCGGCGTTCGTTCGCTCAAAGGCTGGCTGCGCTGGTGGGGCATCCCCTTCTTCTTCACCGGCGCAATTGCCCTCGTCCCTGGGATTGCACTGCTACCTGCTCTGAACTGGGCCTGGAATAACTTTGTTGTTCCCCGCATCCCACCATTCCTCTCAGCAGATGTCGCCAATATCGGCCACGAACTGGCGACTTACATCATCCACGGCCTGTCAGAACAAATCATTCTCCAGACCGCTATCCTGCTCGCGGTGGGACTGGCGATGTGGGTTGGTTCATGTTTCATCAAGACCAGGGCTGCGGAGAGCACACAGACTACTCCGCCGCCCCCAACCGCGTAGCATACACGAGTGACCGCCACCTCGAACGGGCGGTCGCTCGATAAATCCAGCCAAAGGAGTCTCACCAGTTCCGCCGCTGCCGCTGAGCCAAATCCTCCCTATCCAGGTTAATTTGACCAACCAAGGAGGGGTCGCTTCACTGACTCTAACCCCGACGCCCATTTTCATTTACACTAAGGAATGACCAACTTCGAGCCTGCTTACCAGAGACTGCTGCACAGCGGTGAGCTTCAACGCCGCGTGGATGAAGCCTCCGCCCACCTCTCGAGCTGCGATCTGTGCGGATGGGAGTGCAGGGTGGACCGGCGCGGGGAAAAACTCGGCCCCTGCCGGACAGGGGAAAGGGCCAGGTTGAGCAGCTTCGGGCCGCACCACGGCGAAGAGGACCCATTGCGCGGCTGGCGCGGTTCAGGCACGATTTTCTTCGCCCGCTGCAACCTGCGCTGCCAGTATTGTCAGAATTATGATATCAGCCAAACCGATGTAGGAGAGGATGTCAATCCAGTAGAACTGGCTGCTGTCATGCTGGAGTTACAGGAGCGCGGCTGCCATAACATCAACCTGGTCTCGCCCAGTCATGTGGTGGCGCAGATCCTGGCTGCAGTTCTTGTCGCTGCGCAGAAAGGCTTGCGAATACCACTGGTCTATAACACCGGCGGCTATGACTCGCTTTCAGCCCTCCATCTTCTGGAGGATGTGATTGACATTTACATGCCGGATATAAAATATGCCAGCGCACAGATCGGTCTGGAATATTCTAAGATCCGAGATTACCCGCAGACCAACCAGGCGGCTGTAAAGGAGATGCACCACCAGGTCGGCGACCTGCAAACCAACGAGCAAGGTATCGCCACGCGCGGCCTGTTGGTGAGGCACCTGGTGCTGCCGAACGGCCTGGCAGGCAGCGAGGAGATCATCCGCTTCCTGGCTGATGAAATTTCCAAGGATACCTATTTGAACTTGATGGATCAATACCGCCCGGCGTATCATGCTCTCCAATTCCCAGAGATCAATCGCCCCATCATGGCGCTGGAATACCAGTCTGTTCTCCAGATCGCGCAAACCGCCGGCTTGCACAGACTGGACGCACACATTCCGTGGCGCAGCGGATGAACACGCCCGCGCGATTCTCGTTTTTGGGTGAAACTATTCACATTTCAGTTGTATAATTGTAACCTCTCAATAAACTGGGGGGTGGTGGATGTGCGGGCAGCAAAGCCGCCCGCACATCCACCATCCTTCCCTACTTGAAGAAGATACGTATAATTGCTGTACTGCAATCGTCACGGGAACAATCCAAACCACTCCAGGAGGCAAGATCGTGAAAACCGTCAAACAAGTCTTGAAGGAAAAAGGGGGAGATATCTGGTCAACGACGCCGGACAAATTAGTCTTCGAAGCCCTCCAACTGATGGCCGACAAGCAGATCGGGGCATTGCTTGTCATGGACGGCAATAAACTGGTCGGAATTTTCTCCGAGCGAGACTACGCCCGCAAGGTGATCTTGAAAGGCAAGTCCTCAAAGGAGCTGGCAGTTCGAGAGATCATGTCGTCGCACATTTTCTACGTCACCCCTGATATCACATGCGCGCAGGCGCTCGACCTGATGACCGAAAAACGCGTCCGCCACCTGCCAGTCTTGGATGGGAGTAAACTGGTCGGGGTGGTCTCCATCGGCGACCTGGTCAGATCCGTCATTGCGCATCAGAAGGAAGTAATTGACCGGTTAGAGAAGCACATCCTGGAGAATACCAGCATTACATAAAACCCTTTGGGTCCCTCATGGACAGGCGTTCTGCACTTGTTGCTCGAGCGTCTCGGCAAATGCATGATAACCGGAGCCATCGCAACGGGTGCGGAAGTAGATGTAATTTGTCTGCGCTGGGTTCGCGACTGCCTGTAACGCGCCCAGACTTGGATTGCTAATCGGCGTGGGCGGGAAGCCAGCGTCGAGATAAGTATTGTACGGGGATTGCACCTGTTTATCCTCCAAGCTTAGCGGATTCGTCCACCAAGTGCCCTGGTCGATGTTATAGCCCAGGGCATATTGCAACGTGGGATCGCTATCCAATTTCATGCCGATGGCAATCCGGTTCAGGAAGACCGAAGCGATGACAGGCTGTTCGTCTGCCCGGATCGCTTCGCGCTGGATGATAGAGGCCAGGATTACGCCCTGGTACAGGCTCAAACCCTGACTGGCAATTCCGTCACTTATTTCTGGTGTCAGGTTGGAGGCAAAACCCTGAAGCAGGACCGACACCAACTGGTCGGCCGTTGTACTGCGCTGCAGTGTATATGTATCGGGGAAGAGAAAACCTTCCGCTGAGGCGCCAGCCGGCCAAAAGCCGAGGGGGGCAGACGGGGAACGCGCCGCCGAAAGGAATGCTTCGGGTGTGATTTCCAGGCCAGAGGTCGGGAGCGCCGCGGCGATCTCCTCCATCCGCCAACCCGCCAGCACGCCAAAAGCCACTTCGGAGGGCGTGGAATCCTGGAGCGCGTGGGCGATCTCGATGGCGGTCATGGCCGGGCTGAGTCTGTAATTCCCGGCCTGCACGGAAGTATCCAGCCCTGTCCAGACCAGATAGACGCGGAAAGTGGACGCCTCGCGGATCAGACCGGCAGCCTGCAAGTGGGTCGAGATGGTGAAGACTGATTCGCCCGTCTCGATGACGAAACTCTGCTCCGCGCCGTTCGGATTGCGCGGAACGGTCAAATTGCCCGCGTTCCACAAGAGCGAGGCCGAGTAACTGAAGCGTTGCCAGGGGCCAAGGTATGGGCTGGGTGGGCCGTAGGATTGCGCCGCCAGCGTAGGGGTGAACAAGATGGCTGCCAGGAGGCCAATGGCAAGGAAGACTAGTAGAATGAAGGGAAAACAGGAACGATGTTTCATAATTTGCGATGTGAGAGTTACGGGCTAAGGGATGCGGGTTTGTGAAAAAGAAGAGTATCGAGGTAGGATTGTAGGAGGATGGTTGCCGCCAAATCGTCTAGGTGACCGGCGCGCCTTTTACGCGAGGCGTCCAGCGCGATGCGCGCCGCGCGGGCATCCTGCGTTGTAAAAGCTTCGTCCCAAAGAACTACCGGCAGGGCGGTCTGCGTGCGCAGGGTGGAGGCAAAACGGTCCGCGCGCCGTCCCTCGAAGGTAGGTTGGCCCTGCTCGTCCAATGATTGGCCGACGACGATCAAGCCGGCTTCGTGGACGGCAGCTTGTTCAGCTATGGCCGCTGCGTCAAGAAGGCGTGATATGTGTAGGATGACCGTCAGCGGGTTGGCGATGGTGCCAGTCGGGTCGCTGATGGCCAGGCCAAGGCGTTTGGAACCGGGATCAACGGCGAGGATTCTCATTTTGGCAAAGCGCTAACAAGTCGAAAGTCTCTGACTTTCGATCAAGAAACGTCGTAGACATTTGAATCCGCTCAATGTAAAGCATTTATTAAAATTCGAAATTGCAAAAACGGCAGCCGCGGCCACCAGGAAGGGACAAGTTGGATTTGCGGCGGGGAGGCCAGGGGAAGCATGGATTCTAACTGCTGGCCAGCTTCGATGGGCGACAGACCCTGCACGGCGCGAGTCATGCTGGATAAATTGATATGTGGCTTCAGTATCCGGTTGGCATGGATTTCAAAATTCGTTACACCGCCAACTCGAGAAGCCGGTTTGCCGGTAATTTCGATGGTCAGCGTATCGGCAACAGGAAGCAAATCCTTCGCCAAGCCCGCATCCAGAGCAGCCCCAGCCAACGCCCTCAGGTCGGATGCCTGGGCATATTCAATGGAAATTTCCACTTGCATGGTGAGCGCCAATGTCTCGCCTGGCTGCCCTTCTTCTGGTTGGTAGGTCTCGCCTAATGTCTGGCTGGCCGTAAGCGTATCCGGGAAGGGAAGATCGCCTGGGGAGAGATTCTGGGCGAATTGATCCAGCGCCTGCTGGCGCAAGTCAGCCAAAAGCGCAGCGCGGAGACGAGCACGGTCGTCAGCAGTGGGTAATGCGACCGTGCGCTCCGTGCCTCCGCTGGTCGGTTCGGGATTACTGACCGCTAGTTCAGTGCCGAGGTCGCCCTGGATGGCAATCAACGTATCGGTTGCCAAATTTCCTGCCGGGCCGGGTTCAACCGCGCAAACAGGAATGTCAATCGTCTTGCCGACACCGCCCTCCACCACCCCATCTTGCATCACCATAAAACGGACAGCAGGCTCTGTCATCGTGCGGATCACCATCCCGACCGGGATGCCGACTACGGCAGTGGTCAAATTGCGGAAGCGGGCCACGCCCTGAGCTGGTTTATCGGGCACCGAAGCCTGGCCCGTGGCCTTAGCAGACTGGCTTCCTTCCACGACGATTGAAATCTCGTGTGCGGGCAAACTGCCAGCCACATTGACCGAGGTCGCGCTCTGGCTGGCGGTTACCTGCAAGGTCAATTCCTGCGTTTGCAGCTTGGGGTCAAGAGAGACCGTAGCGGAGGGGATGAACAGCAAAACGACAGCCAAAACCGCCAGGACGCCCAGCGTAAAAAACGTGAGCCGCGCGGCCGCGTGTGCCTGCCAGGCAGGCTCCGGTGGGCAAGCCTCGGCGCGGAGTTCACGCAGATCGGGGGGTGGGTTACGACGGGCAGGTATCGTGTGCGAAGGCTGCTTTCGCCAGGGCTTGCTTTGCGCTTCGTTGATGGTCGTGAAGAATGGGATGCCCAGCTCTCCAGCGGCGCGTCTGATCTCGGCTGAGCGCGTCACTAGTCCAAGCTGCGCGCCCAGGCCGGCAGCATATCTCTGCAGCAGGAGCAGGTCGAGGGTCCGCTCGAGAATGCGCTTGCGCGGCGGCCAGACGAGAAGGATGCGCGCCGTCTTCGCCCACGATATTTTGTCGCGGACGGAAACCACGTCATCGTGCAATTCAAGATGGACAATTTGGGTTTTCATCTCCCCCGATTATAACGGTTTTAGAACCAACGCACAGCCAAACGATCCAATGGACGATCCTTCCAGGTGGCGTTACCGGTCTACGAAAGCACCATCGAGCGCAAAAGTCTCGGCCCCCTGCGGAGTGCTTCGCAAGGACTTCGGAAGTCTGCTCACTTGTACCTCCCGTAGGCTATTTCATCGTCCCTTCCACCCATGCCCTGACACTCTCCAGCGCCTCAGGGAGTTTACTCGCATCCCTTCCGCCTCCGAAGGCCAGGTGCGGCGCGCCGCCGCCTCCCGCGCCGAGCTGGCGCGAGATATGCCCGACCAGATCCCCGGCTTTGATGCCCTTCTTGATCAAATCCTGCGTCACGCTCGCCATGATAACGATCTGTTCACCGGAAGTGGTCGCGATCACGCACACGCCGTTTTGGGGATATTTCTCGCGAAACCTGTCAGCCAGCTTGCCGAGGATATCTTTATCGGCGTTCGGGACTTGCAGAGCGAGCAGATTCACGCCCTTCACGGTTTGAGGTTTGGAAAGTTGCAGGTTGAAGGTGGAAAGAGCCAGTTCGATTTTCAGCGCGCCAATTTGCTTTCTAGTCGCGGCAAGTTCATCCTGCACTTGTTCGGCCTTCTGCGCCACTTCTTCAACAGCAGACTTGAGGACACTGGCCGCCTGCTTGAGTATCTTGAAGCGCCTGGCGATGAGTTCGTACGCGCCGCGCCCGGTTACGGCCTCGATGCGGCGTACGCCGGCTGCCGCCGAGCTTTCATTGAGGATGATAAACGCGCCGATGTCGCCGGAATGGTCAAGGTGTGTGCCGCCGCACAGTTCGTAAGAGTAGCGCTGTCCAACGTCAGAGACGTTGGAGTCCTGGGTGATGGTAATCGTCCGCACGGTTTCGCCATATTTCTCACCGAAGAGCGCCATCGCTCCTTCGGCAATCGCCTGCTGGCGGGATTTGGTTTTCGGTGTTACGACCATATCGGCCGCGACGGCCTCGTTGACCAGCCTCTCGACGCGCTCCAACTGCTCAGGCGTCATCGCTTCGGGGTGGTTGAAGTCGAAGCGCAGGTGATCGGGGGCGACCAGCGAACCAGCCTGGCGGGCGTGTTCGCCCAGCACCTGGTGGAGGGCAGCGTGCAGCAGATGCGTTGCCGTGTGGTTGCGCATGATATCGCGGCGGCGCTCTTTATCCACTTCGACAATGCACTTATCGCCGACTCTGGGGTGACCTGAAATAACCTCGCCAATATGGAGGATGACGCCTGCCGAGGGCTTGCGAATGTCGGTGATTTCGATTTCCCAGCCCCCGGCCTCACCACCGGCTCCTCTCCTTGAAGGAGAGGGAAGCGAGCGGATGATGCCTATATCCGAAACCTGACCGCCTGACTCGATATAGAATCCTGTTTTGGGGAGGATTACTTCAATAGAATCGCCAAATGAAGCCGACTGTACCGATTCCCCCTCAACGATCAACATAAGTACTTCACCCTCTACGTGTGTACTTGTGTACGCATCCTGCTCGACGCCATTGCCACTCAATTTTCCTTTCGCCTGCAAATCGCGCAGGATGCTGCTGAAAAATTCCGCATCTTCGCCCCCCATCTGGCCTATCGCCTTCCCACCCCCCGAGGCAAGACGGTGCTCATCCATCGCGGCGCGGAACCCAGCTTCGTCCACATCCAGGCTTTGCTCGCGGGCGATGTCACGCGCGATCTCGAAGGGTAGACCGTAGGTGGCGTACAGTTCAAAAACCTTGCGACCATCGAGGCTGGTTTGCCTCTGCCGGCGAAGCTCACCAAGCAGATTCTCCAAATGAGCGGTGCCCGTTTCGACCGTGCGCGCAAAGCGGATCTCTTCCCTCGTCAGGCCCTCCAGGATCGCAGCGTGGCTCTTTTCCAGCTCAGGGTAGAAATCACGATAGGCCTGGATAAAGGCTTCGGCCACCCTCGCCAGGAACGGCTCGTGCAGGCCGAGTTTTGTCCCAAAACGAGCCGCGCGGCGGATGATCATGCGGCAAATGTAGTTGCGGCCAGTATTGCCCGGCACCACACCATCCGCGATCAAGAAGGCTGCGGCGCGGGCGTGGTCGGCGATGACGCGGTAAGGCGTGAAGTCCGAGTACATTTGGGACTCGCTATGACCGATCAGTGATCGCAAGACACTCATCGCAGGCGTGAACAGGTCGGTCTTATAGGTCGAGCCAGCACCCTGCAAGATCGAGACGAGCCGCTCGAAGCCCATGCCGGTGTCTACATGGGTAGCCGGCAGAGGGTCGAGCGTGTTCGGGCTGGTGCGGTTATACTGGATAAAGACCAGGTTCCAGAGTTCGACAAACCAGTTGCTGTCCAGCGTCTCTGCGCTCACCGGCCCTACCTCGCCAGGGCGCAGGTCGAAGTGGATCTCGGAACAGGGGCCGCAGGGGCCGGTGTCGGCCATTTCCCAGAAGTTATCCTTACGGCCCAGGTAGAAGAGATGGGTGGGGTCGAAGCCGGGCTGCTTGAGCCAGTTGGCGGCGGCTTCCTCGTCAACGGGAATCTCACCCTTTTCGTCCCGGAAGACGGTTGCGTACAGACGCTCTTTGGGCAAACCCCAAACATCGGTCAGCAATTGCCAAGCCCATTCGATAGCTTCTTTCTTGTAATAGTCGCCGAACGACCAGTTACCGAGCATCTCGAAAAAGGTATGATGGCTGTCGTCACGGCCCACATCCTCGAGGTCATTGTGCTTGCCGGCTACGCGCATACATTTTTGAGAGTCCACGGCGCGTGAATAGGGACGCTTGTCTGTGCCGAGAAAAACATCCTTGAACTGCACCATGCCGGCGTTGGTAAAGAGCAAGGTGGCGTCCCCGCCCGGGACGAGCGAGGCGGATGGCACGAGGGTATGTCCGTGTTCAACGAAAAAGTCAATATAGGTCTGGCGAATTTGCGCGCCGGTGAATTTTGGGAGCATAACCACTCCAGTTGCTTAGAATGGGTGAATTATACCCAATTCGAGGAAAGGATGAAAGAATACTTAGCTTATCAAGAAACCAATCGCCGCTTCAGGTATAAAACTTTTCAGACGAACATCTCATTTGCGTCTAATAAAGCTCTTATCAAAGGATGATATACTCGATTTGTCGAAAAGGGATACCCTATGCCAAATTCTCTCACCCAGATATACAAACCGGCCATCGCGGCTATCCTGCCCGCATACAATGAGGCCAAGACAATCGGCAATGTGCTCGAAGTTCTCTATCGCGTGGATTCGCTGAACGAGATCATTGTCGTGGACGATGGCTCGAAAGATTCCACAGCCGATATTGTGCGCACCTATACGCGCCGGGATGGGCGCGTGCGACTGATTCAACATGAAACCAATCGGGGCAAGGGACAGGCTGTCTTCAGCGCATGGCGCAGCACACAAGCGCCCTACCTGATCTTGCTCGATTCAGATCTCATGAACCTGACGCCCGCCCACATCGAGGCGTTGATCGCGCCTGTACTGACCAACAAAGCGGACATGACCCTGGGCCTGTTCCTGGGTGGACGTATCCCTACAGATTTCGCTCACTGGGCCTCCCCCTGGCTGACCGGCCAACGCGGCCTGCGGGCCGACATTCTCAAGGTTGTTCTGGAAGAAGCTGCGGCCGGGTTCGGCTTCGAGGTGGCATTGACCATTGCTGCCAAACAGAACGGCTACCGGACCCGCATCGTGCCAATGAAAGGTGTCTGGCACCCGCCGAGCGAATTCCATCGCGGCCTGCGTTACGGGATCCGCTGGCGCTGGCACATGTACGGGAACGTCTTGCGCGCCTTGTACATCGCGACCAGCCGACGCTATCCGAATGCTAGGGCGTTCTTCTCTTCATTTCCAAAACCATAGCACGGCCTCCAGGAGCGGACAATTTCCAGCGCCCCAACGGAATAGGTGCTCACGCCATGTGCAGAATCCGGGTAAGGTTACTTCTGCAACTATTTGTCCTGACTTTTTTAAGCGCCTGCAACTTCCCTGGCGCGCTGCGCTCCTTGCCAGACCTCCAACCTGCCGCGACTAAAACAACTTCCCCTGCCCCCACAGCGACTATTGCTTACGAACCTCGAATTCTATACCCACTGCTTATCGAGCCGCAATCAACGTTTCAAGCAGAGCATTTTCTTCTGACTCGGTTTTGACTTCCCCATCCAGCCAGGCGGCGCGTAGGCGGCCCAGGATTTCCTGGTAGATGCGGCCAGGAGGGATACCGCGCACCTTCAACTCGCGACCGGTCGTCTTGGGGCGGACGTGCCGCCAGTGCACCACGAAGTTATCGAGAGCCTCGCGGCCTTTCCCAGATGTTCCAAGATAAACCGCGTAGATCGCCAGCAAGGGAATATCTTCGAGCCGCGTAAAGACAGCGCTCGGTCTCGCCTTTTTCAGGGCGGGTAAATCTTGCCTAAGTTCGCTGGCCGCCTCGAGATTACGTCTGAGCGCCACAGGGAATCGCAAACGCGCCGCCACTGCGGCCACATCAGAGGGAGCCAGGCGCGCCAGCCACAGGAGATAGCCCAGCGCCAATCGGCGCGGCACCGGCGACAGTTCCGGTAAGCGGCCCCATTCCGACGGGGGAGGTTGATCCATGCCAGAAGCCAGGATTCGGTGCAGACCGTCGTCCCAGGCTAAAGCAGGGTGAATGGCGGTCAGCAATATTAATTCGGCCAGGCGCGCCATTATATCAGCCGCGCACGTCTCGGCCAGGATCAGGTTCAGTTCGTGGCGGATTCGGTCACCGCTGAGCTTTTCGAGCAACGAGCGGGCCTCTTCCATCAATTGCAAGGTGCGGGTCTCGATGCGGAAGCAGAAACGTTGCTCGAAGCGGACAGCGCGCAACATGCGGGTCGGATCGTCTACGAAGGAGAGCGAGTGCAGAACGCGCACCAGGCCACCCTTCAAGTCGTTCAGCCCACCCCACGGATCGAGCAATTCGCCGTAATGGTGCCCGTCCAGGCGCAAGGCCAGGGTGTTGATGGTGAAATCGCGGCGGTGTAAATCCAGCTTGATGCTGCCACGCTCGACGGACGGCAGGGCAGAAGGATGATCGTAGAACTCCTGGCGGGCGGAGATAAAGTCAATAAACGTTGGCACGTTCGTACGTTGGAATCCTTCGCTACGCTCCCTGGCCACGCCGCCAGGGCAGGCAGGGCAAGCCGTTGGAACGTTCCAACGTGCAAACATGTCAACGTCAAGAAACCATTTCGCCGTCCCAAAGCGTGAATGACTCGTGAACTTTCCGCCATAGCGTTTGGCAAGCGCACGCGCCAGCGCGATGGCGTCGCCTTCCACAACCATGTCGAAGTCCAGGCTGGGGCGTTCGAGCAACAAGTCGCGCACGAAGCCGCCGACCACGTAGAGCGGCGACTTCTGGGTGGCCGCTTCCCCAGCCACGGCGCGGATGAGCGCCAGGCGTTCGGGCGGCAGAGCCTTCTCCAGCTTTTCAGCCAGGTTGAGGCGTGCAGTCGGGGACGCTTTCGGCGAAAGGGTCTTCAAGAGGTCGGTGCGCGTTACAATGCCTATGACCGCATTGGTGTTTGGATCTACCACCGGCACCTGGCCCCAACCGCTATCCGTCATGCGCGCCTGAAGCTGCTGGAGCGAATCGTCCGGGCGGACGGTTACCTCCCCGGCCTCCATCAGGCTGGCAGCGGTCAGGTTGAGTTTGTGCGCCAGCGCCCGATCCACGGCCCGGCGTGTCAGCAGACCGACGACGCGTCCATCCTGCACGACCGGAAAACCCTCATAACCGTACTTTTGCATCAGCGCGGCGGCTTCTTGCAAGGAGGTTTCCGGCTTGAGCAGACGCGGACGGCGAGACATGATCTGCGCCACGCTGATGGACGGTCGGACGTAGCCAGGCAGGATTTCGAGCAATTCCTGGCAGAGGGAGATTAGAGGTTGGGGGATTACTTTCCCCTCCTCTCCTTGCAGGAGCCCCACGGGGGTGCTTCGCGAAGGGGCCGGGGGTGAGGTCTTGATCAGAGCCGCGGCCGCTCGTTCGTGCCCGCCACCACCAAAATGCGACGCGACGGCCGCCACGTCAATGCCATCCGTGGTCGAACGCGCCACCATGCGGATGCCTTCGGGGGTGGTCACCAGGACAAAGATGGCGTCCGGGTCGAGCAGGTCGCGCAATTTGTGGGCCATGGATGAGATCTCTTCGTTCATCTCGCCAACATCCCCGCATGTGATAATAATGCGATGGCCCTGAATGTTGTAAGTCTGCGCCTCGGCAGCCAGCCGGTCGTAAATCTGGCGTTGTTCAGAGGAAAGCGACGGGTTCAGGAAATTGGTTACGATCTGCAAACTGGCGCCCTGCTCCAGGAGATGAGCCGCCGCCCGGATATCGCGCGGCGTGGTGCCGGCATAGGTCAGCGAGCCGGTATCCTCGTAAACACCCAGCAGGAGCAAGGTCGCCTGAATAGCACTGAGCGAACCGTTTTGCGCCTCCACCGCTTCGATCAACATTGTGGTTGTGGCTCCCGTCTGTGTGATGGCGACTTCCCATTCGGGTGGCAGGCTGCGGCGCAGTGGATGGTGGTCAATCACGCGGACTCTCGTCTCCGCCCCCATGCCTTTTATCGTGACCAGCGACTGCGTGTCCACCAAAGTCACTGCTTCCACAGGCCCGGAAGGCAGGTCGCGCGGGTCTACGAAGGGCAATTCCGCTCCATAGAGGGTGACGAACGAACGCACGTTGCGGTTCATCTTGCGCGGCAAGACAGGCAGCGCGCCATCGTCTAGCAGATATGCGCCCAGCAAGGACGCCAGGGCATCGAAGTCGGCTTGTTCGTGAGTCAGGATTAGTCGCATGGTCGGATGGTCGGGTGGTCGGGTAGCCGGCTGGTCTGGCTTTATTGTAGCACATAGGGAAGGGCTGCCATGCTATAATTTTCAGCGTGCGCGTGCCGTACCAGACCGTGCAATTGCAGACCGATCACGTCCAGCCGAACAACAATCACGCCATTGACATCGGCAGTACAGCCGTGGCGGGCAGCGTGCCCTGGGTGAGGCTGAACGAGTATCCACCCAACCAGACCTATGATGTGAACAAACCGCCCGCCATTCTGGAGGATGCGCTGGATAAGCAGGTAGATGCCATCATCGCCCGGTATGCGGAGTACATCATCACGCAGGTGCTGCCCTCGCTCCCATAACAAGGCGTTTCCAGTTAGAGCCGGGTGAATGATAACTATTGAAAATTCGGATTGCAAGAGATTAATAATCAAGTATAATAGCGCCATGATGCTGAACCCGTCCCCCGCCCCACGCACGGTCAAACCTCCGAGGTCTGGATAGGTTTCGGTTCGTCATGCCCATTTGCGGCTCCCAGACTGGCGAGCCGCTTTCATTTTATTATATAACCACGAAGGGCACGAAGGAACACGAAGATTCATGAAAATTTCTGTTTTTGGTGGTTCTCAACCCAAAGAAGGTTCCCCGGCCTATCAAGAAGCCTACCAAATCGGCAAACTGCTCGCCGAGGCGGGACATACTGTCCTGACCGGCGGCTACATCGGCACGATGGAGGCCGTCAGCCGCGGGGCAGCAGAGGCGGGCGGACACGTCATCGGCGTGACCTGCGCCGAGATCGAGCGGTGGCGGCCGGTGAGAGCCAACGCCTGGATAAAAGAGGAATGGCGCAGGGATACGCTGATGGAACGGTTGCAGGCCCTCGTCGAGGGCTGTGACACCGCCATCGCCCTGCCCGGTGGTCCTGGCACTCTGGCCGAGATTTCCCTGATCTGGAATTTGAGGATCATTGGTGCAATAACTCCCAGGCCACTTATCCTGGTCGGTGATGGCTGGCAGACCGTCTTCGACCAGGTTTACCAATCGTTCGGTGAGTACATCCCCGCGAATCAGCGAGAACTTGTACAATTCGCCAAAGATGTCAATTCTGCTGTTGGATTGCTGGAATCTTATTCTTCGCGCTGAGCGGAGACCGAGCGAAGCGAGATCGCAGTCGAAGCGTCCTTCGACTACAGACTTCGCCAGGTTCAGCCCTCCGCTCAGGGCAAAACAAACCTGAGAGGAACCCATGTCTGAAGATAAATTGCCTTCCCAAACCGAAGATTTCGCCGAATGGTACAACCAGTTGGTGCTCAAGGCCGAGCTGGCCGATTACGCCCCGGTGCGCGGCTGCATGGTCGTACGGCCTTACGGCTGGGCCTTGTGGGAAAACATCCAGGCCGCGCTGGATAAACGCTTCAAGGCCACCGGTCACGTCAACGCCGCCTTTCCGCTCTTCATCCCAATGTCCTTCCTCGAAAGGGAGAAGGCGCACGTGGAGGGCTTCTCACCGGAGCTGGCCATCGTCACCATCGGCGGTGGGGAGAAACTGGAGGAGCCGTTGGTCGTCCGGCCCACCTCCGAGACCGTCATCGGCTATATGTACTCGAAATGGATCAAATCCTACCGCGACCTGCCCGTGCTCATCAACCAGTGGGGCAACGTGGTACGCTGGGAACTGCGCACCAAGCTCTTCCTGCGCACGCTGGAATTCTACTGGCAGGAGGGTCACACCGCCCACGCCACCGAACAGGAAGCACGCGAAGAAACGATGCGCATGCTCGGCGTCTATGCGGATTTCGCCATTAAAGAGGGCGCAGTGCCGGTCATCCAGGGCGTCAAGAGCGAGAACGAAAAGTTCGCCGGTGCGGTGCAGTCCACCTCCATCGAGGCGATGATGGGCGACACGCGCGCCCTGCAAGCTGGCACGTCCCATTTCTTGGGCCAGAACTTCGCCAAGGCCTTCAACATCCAATACCTCGACACGAACAACACGCTCCAATACGCCTGGACGACTTCCTGGGGGCTGTCCACCCGTTTCGTGGGCGCCATCATCATGACCCATGGCGACGACCAGGGCCTGATCCTGCCGCCCCGCCTGGCGCCCATCCAGATCGTGCTTATACCCATCTACAAGAACGACGCCGAGCGCAGCGTCGTGATGCCGGTCGTCGAGCGGATCAAAGCCGAGCTGTCTGAATTCCGCCTGAAAGTGGACGACCGCACCGAGGTCACGCCCGGTTTCAAGTTCAACGACTGGGAAATGCGCGGCGTGCCGCTGCGCATCGAGGTCGGCCCGAAGGACGTGGAAAAAGGAACAATCGCCATGGCCCGGCGGGATAAGCCCGGCAAGGAGGGCAAATCCTTCGTCCCGCAAGCGGGTCTTACCGCTGAGGTTGCGGACCTTCTGACGGACATCCAAGAATCCCTACTGGAACGCGCCACCACCTTCCGCGAGGGACACATCTTCGACCCGAAAGACTACACCGAACTGACGCAGGTCGTCCAGAATGGCTGGGCTTACTCCTACTGGTGCGAGTCCGCCGAATGCGAGGCCAAGGTCAAAGAAGAGACGAAGGCTTCCACGCGCTGCATCCCGCTGGGCGAGGAGGATGATCACGGCAAGTGCATCGTGTGCGGGAAGGATGCGAAGCGAAAAGTTTATTTCTCAAGAGCATATTAAAAGTGTTGCAATATGCAACCACATATGCTATACTTCCCGCACGAAAGGAGTTTGGGATGAATACGTTGCACGTTCGCAGTGTCCCCGATGATCTGTACCAGCGCTTACAGCAATTGGCGCAGACGCGCAATCGGTCACTGAGCGCACAGGTCGTGACGATGTTGGCGCAATCTCTGGAAGAAGAAGAGCGCCGCAGGAACCAGGCGCAGGCGCTGACCTCCATCCGCCGCCGCCGCTTTACGCCTCCCGCCCATTCCCCCTCCAGCCTCGACCTGCTGCGCGAGGACCGCACGCGATGAGCAATGAGCGGCTGCGCTTTGTGGTGGATGCCAGCGTCGGGATCAAACTCTTTGTGGATGAACCGCTCTCGGAGCAGGCGCACGCGCTCTTCGCAAGACTGAGCGAAGACCCGCCTGCTGAACTATATGTTCCCGATCTGTTTTATATCGAGTGCGCCAATATCCTACTGAAATATGTGCGCCGCTTTGGGCGTTCACTGGAAGACTCGCAGGCTGATCTGGCGGATCTGAACAACCTGGCCTTGAAACCCGTTTCCACGGCAGAACTGATGGAAGAGGCCCTCTTGCTGGCTTCGCAGAAGAACTTGACCGCCTATGACGCCTGTTACGCTGTGCTTGCACAAAGATTGAATATTCCTCTGATCACGGCAGATGACCCCATGGCACAGGCGGTGGAGTGGGCTTTCTGGCTGGGAGATTTCAAATGAAACTATCTCAACTCTTCGGCCAAACACTTCGAGATGCCCCGACCGACGCGGATGTAGAAAGCCACAAGTTACTCATGCGCGCCGGATTCATCCGTCCGCTCGGGGCGGGGATCTTCTCTTACCTGCATCTCGCCAAACGCTCAATGCAGAAGATCGAGGCCATCTTGCGCGATGAGATGGACAAGATCGGCGGGCAGGAAATCTCGATGCCGGTTGTGCACCCTGCCGATCTATGGAAGGAGACCGGGCGTTGGTACCAGATCGGCTCCGAGATGGCCCGCTTCAAGGACAAGAACGAGCATGACATGGTGCTGGCGATGACCCACGAAGAAGTTGTTGCCGACCTTGTCCGTCGTGAGGTGCAATCCTACAAGCACCTGCCGCGACTGATCTACCACATCCAGACCAAATGGCGCGATGACCCGCGTCCGCGCGCCGGGCTGATCCGCGTACGTGAGTTCATCATGAAGGACAGCTACAGCCTGGACGCTACCTGGGACGGGCTGGACAAACAGTACCGCGCCCACTACCAGGCCTATTTCGACATCTTCCGTCGTTGCGGCCTGCCGGTGATTGCCGTGATATCGGACGTGGGTATGATGGGAGGCAAACTCGCTCACGAGTTCATGTACCTGACGCCCATCGGCGAGGATACCCTGCTGCTGTGTGACGAGTGCGGCTACACCGCCAACCGCCAAGTGGCGCGCTTCAAGAAATCGTCTGCGCCCCAGGAGAAACCGAAGCCCATCGAGAAAGTCGCCACGCCCGACGCGCACACGATAGAGGAATTGGCGAATTTCCTCGGCGTGCCAAAGTGCAAGACCGCCAAAGCCGTGTTCTTCATGGCGACCATTCCTCCAGACCCTAAAGGTCTTCAGAGACCTTTAGGGTCTGGACAAGAACAATTCATTTTCGCCGTGGTGCGCGGCGACATGGAACTGAATGAAACCAAGCTGGCAAATGCCATTGGGGCGAAAGAACTGCGACCGGCCACGGAAGGTGAGATCAAGGTTGTCGGCGCAGAGCCGGGGTTTGCATCTCCAATAGGTATCTCCCATCTCCCGCTCGCGGGAGATGGGCCGGGGGTGAGGGTCATCGTTGACGATATCATCCCCAAATCGCCCAACCTGGTCGCCGGAGCTAATGAAGAGGGTTACCACCTGCTCAACGTGAATTATGGTCGCGATTACTCCGCATCCATTGTCGCCGATATCGCCGCGGCTGACGAGGGCGCGGCCTGCCCAGCGTGCAGATCAGCCATGCGCGCCGCGCGCGGGGTCGAGGTCGGCAACATCTTCCAACTCGGCACACGCTACAGCGACGCCCTGGGCTGCTTCTTCGTTGACAAAGATAAGCAAAGCAAACCGGTCATAATGGGCTCCTACAGCATCGGCGTGGGGCGTTTGCTGGCCTGTATCGTCGAGGAACATCACGACGAGCATGGGTTGATCTGGCCGGTGACGGTTGCGCCCTATGCAGTGCACCTTGTTTTGCTGCGCGGCAAAGGCGATTCCAGGAGCGAAGAAATCGCGGAAAGCCTTTATCGCGAGCTACAAGCCGCTGAAAACGAAGTTCTATACGACGACCGTGACGAGAGTCCTGGCGTCAAGTTCAACGACGCGGACCTGATCGGCTGTCCCATCCGCATCACGGTCAGCGAGCGAGCATCGAGCGCAGGCGGCGTGGAGGTGAAGTTGCGCCACAAAGCGGAGAAGGTCATTGTGCCACTCGAGGAAACGGTAGCCCGCCTCAGGTCCGAGATAGCCACGCTGGAGACAGGGATCGCCGCTCAAGTTATCCCAGTCGAGTACAATGTCCACGGTAACTGATCACTGAAAACTGATCACTGCTCTTATGCCCGCCATTGACCTCGGTCGCCTCAAAACCCAGGCTGCCCGGTTGATTGAATCTTTCGATCAACCGGAAGCCTTCGTGCGCCAACTGCACGAAATGCTCGAGTTCTACACGAACCGCACAATCCGACCGGCGCAAGCGGCCACGCGCGCCTCCCTGCCAAGTTACCACACGCCAAAACCCGTGCTGCGGCAAATCGCGAGCGAACTGGAAACCCCGGCCAGTCAATATCCGCCGAACGCCGCAGCCCTGGCGAGCGCCTTGTGGAAAGCCAGCTACCTGGAAACCCGGCTGTTGGCCTGTCATCTTGTAGGCTTCATCCCTCCCGCCTCAGCAATGCCATTGTTCTCTCTGCTCCCTGAATGGGTGCAACAATCCAAAGACCCTGAAATCCAAGCTGCGCTGTTGACGGATGCCTTGAAACGGTTGCGCCGCGAGAACTCCCAGGTTCTTCTCCTCTTGGTCGAAGACTGGCTCAAGTCGCCCGATCACAGGGCGCAAATTTGGGGACTGCGGGCGCTTATCCCGCTGCTCAATGAACAGGGATTCGAGAACCTACCAGCCGTCTTCCGCATTCTACGACCCGCGGTCGAGACCGCCCGCCCATCCACGCAACTGGACCTGCAGGCCTGCCTTGCCGCACTGGAGCGCATTTCCCTGACCGAAACCTTGCATTTTCTGCGTGAAGTCATCGCGGCCTCGAAAAACCCTGAAATGCTGCGCATCCTGCGGCGCATGTTGCCTACCTGTTCGCTTGAGTTGCAGACAGGCTTGCGAGAGACACTGCGAGAAACCATTTGATTGATGTTTTTTCTGGTATAATTACCCTCATGACTGGTCCCACTGGCGGCCCAACCTGCCGGTCGGGAGACCTGCCAAAAATCTTAGTAAGGAGACGCATACGTCATGCCGCTCAATAAGGAAGTAAAAACCAAATTAATCGAGGAGTACCACCGTCACGAAAGCGATACAGGCTCACCGGAAGTACAAGTTGCTATTCTAACCACCCGCATCAACCAGTTGACCGACCACCTGCGCGCGCACAAACACGATGAGGCCTGCCGTCGTGGTCTGCTCCAGATGGTTGGGCAGCGCCGCCGCTTGCTGGCCTACCTGCGTAAGGCAGAGTACCAGCGTTACCTGGTTCTGACAGATCAACTGAAGCTGCGCAGGAAGTAAAAAGACAAGGTAAGCCCGAGTAGATGGGCAAATGCCCATCTACTCTTTTTATAAACCCACCGGTTGGGAATTGAATAGTGTTGACAACGACAACGAATGTTGGCTGTTGCCGCCGCTCTTCAGTCCCTGACTTGGTGGGAAATCGTAGGGCGGGATGGCATCCCGCCGATAAACAGGAGAAATATTATGAAACCCGAAACAAAACGTTACACCACATCCGTGGGTAGCCGGACGATTTCCATTGAAACCGGCAAACTGGCTGCCCAGGCCGGTGGAGCCGTGACCGTGCGCTTGAACGACACGGTCATTTTTGCCGCCGCCACCATGGGCGATGTGCGCGAGGGCATTGACTTCTTCCCCCTCAGCGTGGACTACGAAGAGCGCATGTACGCTGGAGGCAAGATCCCCGGCTCTTTCTTCCGCCGCGAGGGCCGCCCCTCCACCGATGCCATCCTGACCGCCCGTCTCACCGACCGTCCGCTGCGCCCGCTCTTCCCTGAAGGCATGCGCAACGAAGTCCAGATCATCATGTATTCGCTTTCGGCGGATGCTGAAAATCCGCTCGACATCCTGGCCATCAACGCTGCTTCCGCCGCCCTCATGATCTCCGACATCCCCTGGAACGGCCCGGTGGCGGCCGTACGCGTCGGGCGCGTGGACGGCCAGTTCGTCGCCAACCCCACCTTCCCCGAAATGGACAAATCCGACCTCGACCTGCGCATCGCCGGTACGCGGGATGCCATCCTGATGGTCGAGTGCGGCGCAGACGAAGTTCATGAAGACATCTTGGTCACCGCGCTGGAATTTGGCCACCAGGCCATCCAGCCACTGATTGACTTGCAACGCCAGATGCAGGCCGAGATTGGCAAGCCCAAGCGCGAAATCACCTTCTTTGTCCCCGATGCTGACCTGCGAAAGAAAGTATTCGAGCGCGTCAGCAGCCAGATCGCCAGCCTGCTCGACAAGCCCCTGACAAAGAATGAATTCTACAGCGGCATGACAACCCTCAAAGATGAAGTCGTCGCTGAAATGTGCACCATCCCGAACCCCCAAAGTACGGGGGCAGGTGGAGCCAGCGCGGCGGACTTCCCGTCACCGGCTTTCGTCCGAGAGGCCTTCGACCAGGCCGAGCAGACCATCGTGCGCGAGCGCATCCTGAACCTGGGAAAACGCCCCGATGGCCGCGCCCCGACCGAGATCCGCCCGATCTGGTGCGAAGTCGGATTCAGCCCGCGCGCCCACGGCTCCGGCCTGTTCACACGCGGCGAAACCCAGGTGCTGACCCTGGCCACGCTCGGCACGCTGCGCGAAGCCCAGGAAATTGATACGCTCAGCCCGGTGGATACCAAGCGGTACATGCACCACTACAACTTCCCGCCCTTCTCGACCGGCGAGACAAAAATGCTGCGTGGCCAGAGCCGGCGCGAGGTCGGGCACGGCGCGCTGGCCGAGCGCGCCCTCGAACCGGTCATCCCTTCCGAGGAGACATTCCCCTATACCCTGCGGCTGGTGTCCGAAGTATTGGCCTCCAACGGCTCGTCCTCAATGGCCTCCGTCTGCGGTTCCACGCTGGCGCTGATGGATACCGGCGTGCCGATCAAAGCACCGGTTGCCGGTGTAGCTATGGGACTGGTCAAGGAAGGCGAACGATATCAGATTTTGACCGACATCCAGGGCGCTGAAGATCACCTCGGCGATATGGACTTCAAAGTAGCCGGGACAACGAATGGCATCACTGCCCTGCAAATGGACATCAAGATTACCGGTCTAAGCACGGAAATTATGAAGCAGGCGCTGGAGCAGGCGCGACAGGCGCGGCTCTTCATCCTGGATAAAATGTTGGAAGTCATCCCCGCCCCGCGCCCGGAACTCAAGCCGCACACCCCGCGCGTCACCACCGTCAAGATCCCTGTGGATAAGATCGGCGCCATCATCGGCCCTGGCGGTAAGAACATCCGCGCCCTGCAAGAAGAAACTGGCACCAGGATTGACATCGAAGAAGATGGCACGGTTTACATCGCTTCCGCCGACGCAGAAAAAGCGCAGATAGCGCGTGAACGAATCGAAGCCGTCACCGAGACGCCGCAGGTCGGTCGCATTTACACCGGGAAGGTTGTCCGTATTGCTGACTTCGGCGCATTCGTCGAAATCCTGCCCGGTACCGACGGCATGGTGCACATCTCGCAGCTCGATAGCGAGCGCGTCGAGAAGGTCGAAGATGTTGTCCGTATGGGCGATGAGATTACCGTCATGGTCACCGGCATTGACGCGATGGGTAAGATCCGCCTCTCGCGCCAGGCCGTGCTGGAAGGCTGGACGGTCGAAGAAGCCCAGGAACGTGACTCACGCAAGAGCGGCGGAGGCCGCCCTGGAGGCGGGCGTCCGGGAGGCGACCGGCGCGGAGGACGCCCCGGGGGCGACCGGGATCGCCACAGCAGCGGCGGGTATAACCGCAGATAACATCAACCTTGCGAAGGTTCAGAACCTTCGCAAGTTTTTTCATTTCCCATGCGACGCACTCGCAAGGTGCGCCGCACTTTTTCAAGCGAATTGGTTCTCATCCTTTCTTGACCATTGATTTCATGTGGATTATAATATGGATAATTATCAACATTCCCGAGGTAAGCGATGAAAACTATTCAAATGACAATTGACGAATCCTTGTTGACTGCAGTGGATGAGGCAATTACAAGCCTGAACACCACGCGCTCCGCCTTCATCCGGGAGGCTTTATCGTTGGCCTTGCAGCGATGTAAAATCGCGCAATTCGAGCAAAAACATGCCGAAGGCTATGCCCGGCACCCCATTGAGCCTGACGAGTTCGACGTGTGGGAAGTAGAGCAAGCCTGGGGAAATTCATGAAACGCGGCGACGTCCGCTGGTATTCGTTCAAGGCACCAGATAAGCGGCGTCCAGTGCTGATCTTGACGCGCACGTCGGCTATTGGGTTCTTGAACGCACTAACCGTTGCGCCAATCACCACTACGGTGCGCGATATTCCTTCGGAAGTCTTTCTCGGTCGAGAAGATGGCTTGCTGACTGATTGCGCTGCGAATTTCGATAATCTCCAGACGGTTCCAAAACCTCAAATCGGTTTGCTGATCACGTCGCTATCACTGCTGAGAATGCGCGAGGTGAGCCGGGCGATCCGCTTTGCGCTGGGGATGGACGAGGATCGTAATGTGTGAACGTTAGAGATCGTTTCATTGCCGCGCTGGAACGCCGCCCGCTCGCAGGAAGAGTCCCGCACTTCGAGCTGGTCTTCTTCCTGACGATGGAGGCGTTTGGTAAGGTGCACCCCAGCCACAGGTCATACCACCAATGGCTCCAAATGGAGGAAAAGGAACAGGAGCTGCACCGCGTGGACATGGCCGAGCTGTACATCGCCACCGCCGAGCGCTTCGAGCACAGCGCCATCTTCCTGCACCCCAATCCCGATACCGTAGAAGAAACCCTCCGCCTGGTTGAACTGATCCGCGAGCGCACCGGCGAGCGCTATTTCCTGATGCGGCACGGCGACGCGACCCTCGGCATCCCAGAGAGTAAGGACATGATGGCAGTGGCATGTCGTTTGGCGGATGAGCCTGAGAAGGTCAAAGCGGAGGCCGGGGCGGCGGTGGCCGCGACCCTGGAACAAGCCGAACTCTATCGAAAACACGGCGGGCTGGACGGCTTCGCCTTATGCACGGATTACTGCTTCAACACGGGCCCTTTTCTCAGCCCACACATGTTCACTGAGTTCACTGCACCCTACCTGGCAAAACTGATCCAAGGCTACCGCGAAATGGGCTTTTACACCATCAAGCACACGGATGGGAACATCATGCCGATCCTGGATCAGCTCATCCAGGCCAACCCTCACGCGCTGCACTCGCTGGACCCCCAGGCTGGCGTGGACATCGCCGAGGTGAAACGCCTGTATGGGGATAAAGTCTGCCTGATCGGCAACGTCAACTGCGGCGCGCTGGACACGGGTACGGACGAGGATGTGATCGAATCGGCGCGCTACTCCCTCCAGTACGGGATGCCGGGCGGGGGTTACATTTTTTCGACCAGCAATTGTGTTTACACCGGTATGCGGCTGGAACGCTACGAGCTTATGCTCGACGTGTGGAGGCGGGAAGGGAATTATCAGGCATAGTTGCTTGACTTTTCGGGTGGGGTCATTATAATGAAGCTCAAATGAATCATTTTGAGGAAGGATAGGACACTAAATGTCCCGCACCGCCATTCTGCAAATCGTGTTTCCGAAAGATTTGCTTGCGCTCCTCGGCGCACAGCCCCAAGCCGCTGAAACGGCCAAGGAACTTATCATCCTGGGGTTGTATCAGGAAAACCGCATCTCTGGCGGCAAAGCCGCCGAACTATTGGGCCTGACCAAGCGCGGCTTTGTCTCGCTCCTGGCGCGCAAAGGCATGGACTATTTTCGTCTCACGCCCGACGAGTGGGCAGAGGAGGTAGCCACCGTTAAAGCGTGGAGCGCCAGTCATGCCTGACATCGTCTCTAACACTGGACCACTCATTGCTCTGGCGAGCATTGGTCAATTCGATTTGTTACGAAGTCTCTTCGGCAGAATTCTCATTCCTCCCGCCGTACGCGCAGAAGTCCAAGACGAAACCAGCGTGGCAGCGTTGACCGCCGACAATTGGTAGTCGTTCAACCTGCACAAGACATGCTGGCTGTGCAATTGCTCAGAGATGAACTCGATGTATGGAGGCGGGAAGGGCATTACCAGGCATAGTTGCTTGACTATTCTGGTTGTGTACAGTGGTCGAAACCATTTACATCGATCATTCGAAAATGCTACAATGAATATAGTCTCGAGTTTCTCTTCAGGACAGGAGAATACGATGATAAAACCGATTTACCTTTTGCTCGTCTTATTATCTTTTCTATCCGCCTGCCAGCCTGCACCAACCCCGGAAGCCACCGAGACTATTTCTTCTCACCAAGCTTCTGCAACTACACCAGCAACTCTTCCTGCTGGTTCCCAAAATATGCAAACGCTTGAGGCTTGCGGTTTTACCATTAACCACCCAGCTACATTGATCCCAGATGGGCAGGGCTACCAAGTGATGTTCCTATCAGACTCTAATCCACAGGTATCGGTTTTTATCCAGCTTCGACGCCGCGACCCATCTGAGTCCAACGCTTCCATGGAAACCCTGGCACTTCACCTCCAATTCAGATACTTCCCAGAGATGAGCAGTCTGGTCTTTGAACCGACCACCGTGACTGATCTTATTGGTATTCCCCTGGCGGGTTTGCAAAGAGATATTGTAAAGGATAACCTTCATACGCGCCTGATGGTGGTTGTGCGCCAGAATACCCTCTTGGCTGATCTATTGCCAGCGGATGTGATCTATGAACTGGTTACTCAAGCACCCGAAACGGAGTGGGTCACATGGGAACCTCTACTGGACGCCATGATCCGATCTTTGCAACCACGTGACTGTGGAGGGATATAACCAAGTCTTTTTCTTTGATTTCAAATCGGAGGAACCTCTATGAACCGAACGAAAAATATTCTTCCAAGAAAGAAATTAGTCATAATCGAACTATTAAAATCAACATTTGTAATAATGTTGATTTTATTCTCAACTGGCTGCAATTTACCTTCTAAACCAACCAATCAGCTAGGGGCGGGGACAGTTAAGATCATCAATACCCATGTCAGAGGCAGCGATGCATTCCCCGGCGGCAGGTTTTTACCGGATACCCGCCAATATGGAATCTGTATTATCGTTTATCCACTTACTTACCCTACAGGATTAGCCAAGCCTCCTTACAATATGATTCTTGCCAATGATGAACAAACAACAACCACTACATTGGGTGCTGGCATATATATGTTGCAGGAATGGCAATTTGACTCGGAGATTAACCAGGATCTGCTTTATGTTCCCGAAGTGAAGACCTATGTACGCCCGATTGAAATTGTCCGTCTCAATGCAGGTGCGACAATTGTGTTTGGGAGCGAGCGTACTCTGACTGCGACGGGTGACTTCGTAGAAGGCACTATCAACCCACGTTGCAGGGTAGGATCAGGGCAACCAAGCCATACGCCCACAAACACGCCAACCTCCACTCCCACTGGGACGCTCACAGAGACGCCCACAGCGACGCCCGAAGTCACACCGACGGCGACGCTCACAGCGACGCCCGAAGTCACACCGACCCCCTATTACCTCCCCAGCCAGTTGTTCGCCACATACAGCGTGGATATCCCCGAATGCTACTGGGAAACTTACTATGTGGGATGGGTGCCATGCTTCTCACCGGAAGGTACAGCCGGACAAACCCTCGAGGCTATTTGGCCCACCACCATCCGCACATTCGAGTTTTCACTCTCGAAGGATACCTGGTTGCTTTTTGAAGTAGATCGGTTCATCGAGGAAGGAAGCCCAGTCGGATGGTATATTGGAACTCTGGGTGTAACCCTAGAACAACTCGGCGGCGATGGGAAATGGAAATGGTATCAACACATTACAATCGGGTACACGATAAATAAGGGTGTCCAGCAGCCAGCCACGTTCGATGAGAATTGGGCGAGTAAAGCTGAATACAACCCCACCTGGCAGCCGCTACCGGCCGGGCAGTATCGTATCTTCGCCTGGGGGGAGTTTCACAACGGTACCACCTTGGATGCTTATTGGCCCTCCAGGGGTACGATCAAGGTTTATTCCTTCGAAAATGTCCCTCCACCCTGATAATGTCCTTCCACGCACCGAAGCCCAATGGGAGAAAGCTGCCCAACACCGTCTTCAGGCGGACGCATTCGCTTCGCTCAGTGCAGGCAGTGGCTGCGCACCCTCCGGGTGTGCTTCGCGACCGCTCGCGAATCTGGCGCGCTTTGCCAGAAATGGCGCGATAATTGGAAGGAGTCTCGCCCGCATCACCGCTGCCGCACACGCTAGCCGTTCGCGCGATGAAAGGACAGCGGATATGGGCTTCCACTATCTCGCCAGTATTTCTACCAATCGCTCTTTGACTTTCGGCCACTCGCTGTCCAGGATGCTGAAGTAAATAGAATCCCGGTATCCCCCATCTGGCAAAATGTAGTGGTTGCGCAGCACGCCTTCCCGCGCTGCGCCGAGGCGCTCGATTGCCCGCAGGGAGCGTAGATTGCGCGCATCCGTCTTGAACTGCACCCGGATGCAGCCAAGCACCTCGAAGGCGTGCTTTAGCAAGAGATATTTGCACTCGGTATTGACCGCCGTGCGCTGGAACTCGGTTGCGTACCACGTCCCGCCGACCTCCAGGCTGCGGTGCTCCGGGCGGATCTCCAGGTAGCGCGTCGCGCCGATAGCGCGTCCGCTCGCAAGATGAATGACCGCAAAGGCCAGGTCGGTGCCGGCTACCTGACGCGCAAGGATATCGCGCACCCAGGCCAGCATCTTCTCCTCGGTATCTGGATAGACATACAACATGTAACGCCAAATACGCTCGTCGTGGGCGGCAACGGTCAGGTCGGGCACATGCTTCTCTGAAAGCGGTTCGAGCCGGACAACACTTCCAGTCAATGTGATGGGGGCTATTTCCACTTCACGCCTCGCTCATTATGTTTCACTTCTAACGTTTCACTTCCCCCGCGTCGGTAAAAAGGGCATCCTCGGCCCCTCCACGCCCATCAACTCAGACAGCGCAGCGCGCATGGCAACGCGGTCATCCCAGGGATATTCGATCGTACCGAAGCACATGGACTGTTCGTGCCCCTTGCCGCAGGTGATGACAATATCGCCATCCCGCGCCAACCGGACCCCGAACCTGATCGCTTCGCCCCGGTCGGGGACGCGGAAGAAAGTCTCTCCCTCCGCCCCTCCCCTCGACCTGGCGCCGGCTTCCATTTCTACGAGAATGTCATCCAACGACTCGGTGCGCGGGTCCTCAGCGGTCAGCACGGAAATATCCGCCAGCTCCGCCGAAACCTCCGCCATCATGCGGCGCTTCTCGCGGTCACGCAGGCCAGCCGAGCCAAAAATGGCAATGATTCGTCCTCTTTTTTCACCGCGAAGAAGCGAAGCTCGCGAAGGCTTAATTTTCTCTTCGCGCTCTTCGCCGCTTCGCGGTGAGATATTGAGCATTCCACGCGCGGTTTCGAGCGCTACGCGCAGGGCATTGGGCGTGTGGGCAAAATCCACGATGGCAGTGAAGGGCTGACCGAGTTCGATGCGCTCCATGCGGCCCGGTACGCCGGGAAACTCGGCAATGCTGCGCGCGGCAATCTCCGGGTCAATGCCGAGGCCGGTAACCGCAGTGGTTAGTGTGGCTAGGCAGTTTGAGATGTTAAATGCTCCGATTAGTTTACTGTTAATGGCTACACGCTGTTTATCGTTTTTTATGGTAGCCGATTGCGCTACCATTATCGTAAACTGAGACCCTGAAGCATCGTAGACGATGTTTTCAGCGCGCACGTCTGCCCCCTCTCCCAACCCGTAACTGATAGCAGATAGCCGTTGGCTGATAGCAAATAGCTGATGGTTGATGGCTGATTGAATGACGGAGGAAAGATACTCGTATGACCTATCGTCCCGATTGAGCACCGCCAGTCGCGGGTTTCCTTGCGGCTTATCCTGCGTCTCCGCCAGTGACTGGAACAGGCGGGCTTTGGCGGCGCGATAAGACTCGTATGAGCCGTGATAATCCAGGTGCTCGTGGGTTATGTTGGTCACCACGCCAATATCGAACTCGCAGGCGTCAATGCGGTACTGTGCCCAGCCGTGCGAAGTGGTCTCCAGCACAACGTGCGTCAGGCCAGCAGCGGCCATCATGGATAGATAGCGCTGCACATCCGGGGCATCTGGCGTAGTGACATGAAAGCCGGTATCCAGCACCTGGTCGCCGATGACAGCGTTCACCGTTGAGATCATACCCGCTTTGATCCCGGCCGTTAGTAGAATTTGGTAAAGAAGGTTTGTGGTAGTCGTCTTGCCGTCCGTGCCGGTAACGCCGATCATGGTCAATCTTCGAGCTGGGTAACCATAAAAGGCGGCTGCGAGGTGAGCTAACGACCGGCGGGAATTTTCCACCTGGATGTAGGGAACCGCCAGTCCAGCTAACGCTTGCTCGCCGACGACCACCGCTGCGCCTTTGGCAATCGCGTCTGGAATGTATTTGTGCCCGTCGGTTGCGCCTCCGGTACAGGCGACGAACAGCGCGCCCGGCTTCACCTGACGGCTGTCCGCAGTAATCGTAGTTAAAGGACAATCCACCCCACTCGAACCAGCGTAAGGGAACGGGAATGAAGAAAAAAGGTCAGACAATGAGACGGGTGACAACGAATTGGGAGGCATGAGATAGTTTTACCACAAATGCACGAAGGCACAAAGAATTTCGCCTCTTTGTGCCTTCGCGGTAAGTGCTTTCCTTATGCTTTAGTGCAGACTCTGGCGCAGGCCTTCGAGCTTTCTAGCGACGGAGTCGTCCAGAACCTTGTCGCCCACGCGGATGACCAACCCACCCAGAATGGCAGGCTCCACGCGGAAAGCAACTGTAGCCTGGCTGCCAATTTTGGTCAAAATATCTCTTTTCAAAATCGTCTGCTCGTCAATGGTCAACGGCAGAGCACTGGTTACTTCAGCGGAGGCGCCGGTCAGCTTCTCATCTTCCAGAATGACGACCTTGCCCGATTTGACGCCAGAGAAAAATCCTTCCAGGAGGGCATGCTGGCGTTTCTCGTCCAGCGCCTCACCGATGAGTTTTTGCGCCGCAGCGATTGCCAAGGCAGCCACCTGTCCACGCAAATCGCCAAGCATACGATTGCGCTCTTCGGCGACATCGGCCAGGGTCGTCTCGCGTTCTTTGACGATCTCCTTTTCGGCCTCCGCCTTGACTTCGAGCACCGCCTTTTCGGCGCGATCCGTAGCTTCGTTCACGATGTGGGCCGATTTGGCCTGCGCTTCGGCAATGATCTTGGCGGCCTCCTGCTCGGCGCTGGCGCGCGCTTCGGCAGCGATACGGGCGTCTTCCTGACCCTGTGCAATGGTATTGCGTCGTTTCTCTAACATATTCGCCAGCGGAGCAAACAGCCACTTGCGCAGAATGACGAAGACGATGGTAAAACTTAAGATCTGCAACAACAGTAAGCCGGTATTGATCCCAAGCCCTTCCATAAAAAATCTCCTTCCGCAGAACTACTTGGCAACGAAGAGCAGAACCAGCGCGACCACCAGTGCATAAATGGCGACAGCTTCCGCGAAGGCGATAGCAAGGATCATGTTAATCTGGATCTGGCCGGCAGCATCCGGATTGCGGGCGATTCCCTGCATCGCCCCGCTGCCCAGGATACCGATGCCCAAGCCAGCGCCCAGGGTCCCAACCATTGCCAAACCAGCCCCTAGAAACTTGGCCGCTAATACAATTGCCTGCTCAAGAGTGTAATCCATTTTATGTCTATCTCCTTTCGATGATGTCTGTTGAGAAAATATCTATGCGTGAGCCTCTTGGACTTCATTGTGTTCATTAGCATGTTCGCCATGGCCCTTCGTAGCAATGGCGATAAACACCATGGTCAGAACGCCAAAAACCAGCGCCTGGATGACACCAAAAAACAGTTCCAGGAAATACAAGCCGAACTGGCTGACCGGCAAGAGCGTCCCCAGCACGACCACCAGGACTGCGCCGCCAAACATAGAGCCGAGAAGACGGAACGAGAAAGAGATGATTTTGGCGAATTCCGAGATGAACTCAAGCATACCGACGAAAATATCAATAAATGGATTGATCGCGTCGAACGCGGTCACTTCCCGCTTCACCCACATTTTGAAAAACCGGCCAAAGTTCAAGAATTTTCCAAAGTATCGCGGGCCATTGGCTCGTACTCCAAAGAACTGTACCATGACTACTGCAATGAGCGCCAGCGATGCAGTGAAGTTCAAATCCGTAGACGGGGAGCGGAAAAACGGGACAAGTTTATATGCATTGGTTGTGGTCTCAGTTGCCGTCAAACCGACCAAACCGGGGACAATGTCAATTGTCACATGCCCCGTTTCGCCACTTGTCGAAGGCTCTATCAGGCCAATACTTTCCATGCCGGGAAAGAGCTTGAGCAGGTTTGCTGCCAGTACGAGGATGATGATCGTTGAAACTAGCGGGAACACCTGCTTGGCCCACTTCTTGCCGACTGTTTGCTCAACCAGGTTGTAAAGGGCTTCGAAGATCGTTTCAAAAACGTTGGCAATCCCCCTGGAAGGCGACCCGTCGGCTCGAATACCCCGACCTGCAGCCAGCGCCAAAATGATCACGATTGCATCAACGATAACTGTCGTCAAGAGCGTGTTGGTCAAGGAAATGTTGCCCAGCACGGGTAAAGTCACGAGCGGGTGTTCCAACAGGGTCTCACCAGCAAGCGAGACCTCCGGCCGAGCCGGCTTAACCAACCACATTGAAACCACACCGACAGCCACCAGAAGCAATAAGACGAGCCAGCGGGTGATGTGCCGGGGCTTTTCTTCAGTTTTTATCACTGCTGTCTTCCTCCGCTTGGCTGATTGGACCCTGAGGCGATGCAGAGCCAGAACCGATAATTTGCTCTTTCGCTCGATTTACAATCCAAAAGATAAATATCCATGTCAGTGGTACACTGGCCAGGATGAGCAGGATTGTGAATAATCCACTTGTCTGAAAAACACGATCCAACAACAGGCCGGCAATCAATGCTGCAAAGATGATCACAAAGGTAAGACAACCTACCTGAATGGCAATATTGGCTAACAAATGCGTGTTGGTATTTGACGAGGAAGGTCGCTTCACCTGTCCCGGCTGGTTCATGGCGGCGAAATTATAACATAAGGGGGTTCGTGCCGCCTAGAACAAATTCATCGCCGCGCCAGTGGCGAGGCCGAACCATGGACTGAAGAGCACACCAACCAGGATAATGCCGATGGTGAGGACCGTCAACGCGATGACATAGGGGCGCGAGAGCGGGATCGGATGTTTTTCCTCCTCCTCGCCCTCCATGCGGTATAGATAAACGTATTTCAGCACGGTCAGGTAGTAATAAAGGCCGATAATCGAATTCAGCACGCCGACCACCGCCAGCCAGATCCAACCCTGCTGGATGGCCGCGGCAAAGACGAACACCTTGCCAACAAAGCCGCCGAAGGGCGGCATCCCCGCCAGGGATAGGAAAGCGACCAGCATCATCAAAGCCAGCGTGGGGGCGCGGCGGCTGAGTCCATAGTAGGCTTTCACGTCATCCGAACCAGCCACGCGGCCGAAGGCCGTGACGATGCCAAAGGCTGCCAGGTTGGTCAGGATGTAGGCGATCAGGTAGAAGACCGTGCTGGCTGCGCCCAACTGCGAGAAGGTAACCACGCCGATCATGGCATAGCCTGCGTGAGCAATCGAAGAATATGCCAGCAGGCGTTTGATGTTCTTCTGCGTCAGGGCGATCAGGTTGCCGACCGTCATGGTCAGGGTTGCCAGAACGGCCAGGATCAGGCTCCAGTTGGCCGCAAGGGACGGAAAGGCTGCCATAAATAGACGCAAAACAACCGCGAACCCAGCTGCCTTGGAAGCCGTGGACAAGAAACCGGCAACCGGCGTGGGCGCGCCTTCGTACACGTCGGGCGCCCAGAAATGGAATGGAAAGAGCGAAACTTTGAAAGACAGTCCGATCAGGACGAGGAAAATGATCCCAAGCGCAAACGGGCTCAAGGTCGGGAACGAGGCGGTCAGTTCGTAAAGGCCGGTTTGACCACTGAAACCGTAGATCAGGCTGAAACCATACAGCAGGACGGCCGAGGTCAACGCCCCAAAGAGCATGTATTTGAAGCCCGACTCGGTGGATTTTTCATCACCGGTCAGGAAACCGGCCAGGATGTAAAGCGGGATGGAAGTTGTCTCGATGGCCAGGTACAACATAACCAGATCGGCGGCGGAGGCCATCAGGGACATGCCTAGTGCCGCGGCCAGCAACAAGAGATAGGCCTCGGCGCGGCGTCCGACATGTTCCACGTCCATCATGAACAGCGCGGTGATGGCCGCGCCGAAGAGGAAGAACATCTTGAAGGTAAAACCCAGCCAATCGTCGCGCAACATACCGCCGAAGACCAGGGCTGGTTCTACGTCAGGGCGGGCAACCGTTAGACTGACAACCAGGATGACGAACAGGCCGCCGGCGGTCAGCCAGCCCAGGTTCAGGCGTCGGCTTTCGTCCTTCCAGAACGGGTCGAGGATCAGCACCAGGACGCCGAGGAGCAGCAACAAGATCTCTGGCAGGATGGAGAGGATGTTCGAGGGGATAAAAGCAGTCACTTACACACCTCCCAGAAGGCTCAACAGATGTTGAACGCCGGTCTGCACCCACGGGACCATCAAAGAGGGGAACAGGCCTAGGCTGATCATGATGACGCACAAGAAAACCAGGGCGACTTTATCCTGGACGGTGATCGACCCGATGTGGCCCTCGAATTCTGCCGGCATATTGCCAAAGAAGACGCGTCGGATAACCAGCATGATGTACGCAGCAGTCACGACAATGGAAATGGCAGCAATGATCGCAACCAGCGGCTTGACCTGCCAGATGCCCATGAAAATGGGGAACTCGGCTACGAAACCGGAGAGGCCGGGCATACCCATCGAAACCAGGCCGCCGATGATGAAGGCTATAGCCACCAGCGGCAGGGGTTTGACCATGCCGCCCAATTTGGGAATGTCACGCGTATGCGCCCGGTCGTAGACCATGCCGACGGCAGCAAAGAAGAGAGCCGTCATCACGCCGTGCGAGAACATCTGCACGCCCGCGCCGGTCAGGCCGACGCGCGTCAGCGTGGAAAAGCCCATCATGACCAGGCCCATGTGCGAAACCGAAGAGAAGCCGATAACATATTTGAAGTCGGTCTGCACCATGGCGATGAACGCCCCGTAAACGATGTTGACAAGGGCCAGTCCCATGATGAGCCATGACCAGGATTTCGCCCCTTCCGGCAGGAGCATGATGCCAACTCGCAGGGCGGCGAAGGCGCCTAGTTTCATCAGCACACCTGCATGGAACATCGAAACGGCCGTCGGCGCGGCGACGTGGCCATCCGGCGACCAGTTGTGGAAGGGGAAAATACCGCCCAGGACGGCGAAACCGAAGAAGACGAACGGAAACCACAATTTCTGAAAGCCAGGCGAGAAAGCCGCTTGCTCCAACGCCAGCATGTCAAAAGTGTGCAGGCCGCTTTGCCAGTACATCGCCAGCGCGCCAATCAGGGAGACGACCGAGCCAATGAACAGGTAGAGGGTCAGTTTCATGGCCGCATATTCACGCGTCTTGATCCAGCCCCAAATTACAATCAGCAGGTACATCGGGAAGACGGCGATTTCGTAGAAGAAGAACAACATGAACAAGTCGAGCGAGACGAACACACCGAACACGCCACTGGCCAGGATGAACAAAAAGGCGAAGAATTCACGCGGACGGTCGTCCAGGTTCCAGGAGATCAGCACACCGGTAAACATGACCACGCCGGTCAGCAGGACGAGCGGGGCGCTCATGCCATCCACGCCAAATTGGAGGCTGATGCCGAGCATCGGCATCCAGTTGTATTTCTCGATGAACTGATAACCGGCCGCGGCTTTATCGTAGGTGAAATACACCCACAGCGAAAGGATTAGCGCGAAAGCGGCCGCAGCCAGCGCCGTGACGCGCACCTCGGTCTTGCGCTCCGGCTTTATCAGCAGGATGAGCATCGCCGCGACCATTGGGGTGAAGACGATGACGCTTAGGATCGGAAATTGCATAGATCACCTCTTGATTAGTCTAATAGTCAGATAGTCTGATGGTCTGATAGTCGTCGAAGAACTGACTATGAGACTATTCGACTATCAGACTATGGGACTAAAAAAGCATCATAACAGCCTTATTGATAACTTCAAGTATCCAGGCCGGCCAGATTCCTATGATAAGTATCAAGACCATCAGCGGCGCCATAACGATAATCTCGCGCGT
>Ga0315279_10001185_pt1 | contig 44438 bp, 66 predicted proteins | sample YL17G06_20_MG_FD_203694 | JGI IMG/M metagenome (GOLD analysis project Ga0315279, IMG submission 203694) | Sediment microbial communities from Yellowstone Lake, YNP, Wyoming, USA - YL17G06_20 | ecosystem: Environmental > Aquatic > Freshwater > Lake > Sediment | place: USA: Wyoming | collected...
ATTTTACCGTTGAATCTGGCTCCTTTGACTGGACCAACATTACAGCGATTGGTCTCTTATTCGACACGCAGCATTTGAACCCGAATACTTGGGATGGGTACACAGTTTTTATCGATGGCGGTCCATTCTTTCTCTTGTCGAGTACACCCTCAAAATTGGCAGTTTTAGCCGAGGATACAAATGGAAACAGTATAGGCTTCGGAAAACACATGCAACTCATTTCTCCGACAGGTGCAACAAGCTCCGAAAATGTGCCTTGGGGGCCGTTCGCCATTTCGCCTGCTGGAACATGGACAATAGTCATACTTGATGATGACTTCGTAAATTGGAAAGACGGTGTAACCACTAGAACAAGAAACGTGGTCATCACTGTTGGTCAATCAGTCACTCTGACAGTGGTTTTTCAGTCTGGCACTCCGCCACCACCCCCACCTTCATCTAATTTGGTTATCGTTGGAGTCGTGGGATTAAGCTTAATTGCAGTCACGCTCTATTATCTATCAAGAGGCAAGGCATGATGAGTTGCGTGGAATGTTCAAAGTCAAGGTTGCTTCAACTGGGCATACCATCTAATCGGATAAGAACCAGAGTGAATTCGCTGACAGGGCAGACGCTTACTTACGTTCAAGGCAGACCATTGACATCTATTGACCACCAAACTCAAGCTTTCGATCCTGAGCTGTTCAAGCAGCAATTAACTCAGCAGATGATCACCCAAAGTGGTGTAGATGCATACTGCGACTCAGTAACATACATACAGGGAATAGTTTCAGACACAGTATACTCGTCAGTCTGGGCAGCCGTAGACGTAAGCGCATCAGGTCAACTCATGGTTGTTGGCTTAGACGGACGATTAATCATGGGCTGGGACGATTTCGTAGCGACACTTATTATCATATTAATGATGCCAGGTTTCTGGACCGCTGTAGCCTTAGTAGTAGCTCTTGCAATCGTCATCGTTGTAGTCGGCTACCTCACTCGTGAACCTCAATACAATTACACAGACATAAACGGACAGTCAACCAGTGGATCATGGACCCAATACATCAGCAACCAAAACGCCAAATACTGGTTCGTCTGTTCCAAAGATGGCTTTGGAGTAGGTGAGAGAGCAATATACGCTTCTGCCTCAGATGTTCCCGCTGACCAAATAACCCTCTTCAACGACCACTGCAACAGTGCCCCAGACTTGAAACCGCCAGACTGGACAGCAAGCTTACTCATGCAAATAGTTTACGTGAGTCTAGCAATCGGGGGAATATATATAGCCGTAAAAGTGATACCTCCATTATTCGCAAAGAAGGGATAGAATGACAAAACAAGTCGTTTCAAATTGGTTCAACAAACTTTCTGACGTTGAAAAGAATCTCCCCCTACTCATTTATCAGGGAGGAGTTTACTCTCCAAGAATGGCTTACGACGAAGTAATGCGTGGTTCGCCACTTGGGGATGCTCTTCAGGTACTCATCGAGCAACGTAGCTTCGGCACCACAAGCACAGACGAGCAGACTATTGCTAAGTTGCGGTTAACCGAAATTATGCGAACGAAACCAGACAAGCCATCTTTCGCCACCCTAAGCGGAAAAGTCTTCACACCGTCACAACTATTAGCCGAGATCGAAAACGAAACTGATGTTGGCCGTCAATGGATCAATACAGAAATTCAACATATGCAAAAAATAGTCAGCGTAAGATGACCGCTAAATGCCCGCCCTCATAAACACCTTTCTATTCGTTGAGCCTCAACAGCACTACCTCAATTACGGCAGTCTCATATTACACGACATAATATCAAAGAATAAGCGGGCTGGTCAAATAATTACTGAACTCATAGGAAACGATGCAAACCCCGAGAAAGTGAAAGAAGAACTCAACAGAACGTCTCCCATTTTATTTGCGGGGGTCGGACATGGAAATTCCTGCTATTCGGAAGACACTGAACTTCTGACAGAAAACGGTTGGAAACATTTCGCCGACCTAATTCCTAATGAAAAGGTTGCCACGCTTTCTACCAACGGTGAACTAGAATATCAGTTACCAACAGCTTACCATGCTTTCGATTATAAGGGCAAAATGTTCAATGTAGAGGGAAAAAGAGTAAATCTTCTTGTCACTCCTAATCATAATCTCTACGTCTCAGTCCCCAACAATAACGGTATGAGTCCCTTTCTCATCATGAAGGCGAAGGACATCGGTCAAGTAGGGGCAAAATGGGGTTTTGCAGAGGACGTAAAAAGTTTAGAGTTAATCGCTCAACAAAAAGAGGTTTTTGAGCTTCGTAAAAAATACAAGTGTGGCGCAGTAAAAATTGCGCGTCATCTAGGAATTCCCAAATTCAGAGTTCAAGACTGGATATATTACCATCGAAAGGCTGGTTACAGGTTTCGGCGAACAGGAAAAAGCAACGGGAACTATCTGAAATTCAAGCGTTCGGCAAAATGGAATTGTGTTCAAATGACCGAGTTCTGCATTCCATCAATTATAAAACGTGGTCGTGGAGATTTCGTCAATATAGTTCCATTGAAGAATATTGCAATAGAAGATTGGCTTAGATTCTTCGGAATTTGGCTCGCGGAAGGCTGTACGAACGAAAGTACAAAGGGGCACTATCGAATAACAATCACGCAAACTAATGACCTTAAGAGAGCTATCATAAACAAATGGGTTGAGCCTATCGCTAAAACACTGGGTTGCTCGATAATGAAAGAAGAATCGAACAGTCATTCAAAAGCATTAGTGCTGAAGAATAAGCAACTGTTCCAATATTTGCGCCAATTTGGAAAAGCCAAAGACAAATTTATTCCGAAAGAATTGAAACAGCTACCGCCAACACAACTCAAAATCTTGTTAGATGCCATGGTGTTTGGAGACGGGCACATCGCCAAAAATGGAGAGGTCAGCTACGCCACAATATCAAAACGACTTGCAGACGATATTCAAGAGATAGCCCTGAAAATAGGGAGAGGTGCCATAATCTCTCCAAACCATAATACAAATCATAATCTAATAATCCTTAATTTTGGCAATGGAGAAGTTGGTGTTACAAAGAAATTCTGTAAATGGGTCGAGTATATAGGAAAAATCTTCTGTGTCACAGTTCCCAATCACCTCATATATGTCCGAAGGCATGGTAGACCTTGCTGGTGCGGCAATTCGACTTACACAGTTGAGTGTACCGCAAAACTCTTTGATACATCAAGCACTGACCTGACTCTTTTGGCTGATAGGATAGTGAGTCTATGTTCCTGTTTAACAGCCCAGCTTCTTGGACCTGCGATTATTGATGCGGGTGCAGTGGTCTACACGGGTTATAAAGAGGAGTTCTGGTTTTACATTGCTGATGAGCCAGGCACAACTCGGGGCGTTCAAAGTCCGTTTCTCGCTGAATTTCAATTTGTCGGTTCTCTTCTTCAGGGAAAAAACACTGGGGTAGCTAGGGAGGATCAGCTTAAAAAATATAATGAAGAAATAACCTACTGGATTTCTGGAGACGGAAAGAACAGTGCTGATGCTTCTGAACTTAGCAGGATTTTGGAGATGAACAAGGAAAACAGCGTGTTTCTCGGGGAAGGTGGAATTCAGCCGAGTTCGCAAGGACCAACGGTTCTGGTTGCTGGAACTACGCCTTGGCTCTGGATATTGATGGGTGTTGCCGTAACCTACTTGACCTACAGAGAACTGAAGGGAAAGTCTGGTTCTGTTAACTCTTCGTGAGTTGAGTTAGCTTGCTTGCTTCTGCTCTGAGGATTGCCTCTTTAGGGTTCCCCTTCACTGCTTCATTTCTTGCAAGCCCGTCAGGAGCGAACCTCACTCCCCGCTTAACTATGTTTAGTGCCGCGTTTTCGTCGCGGTCAACTGTTCGGTTGCACTTATGGCAGTAGACTTTTCTCTCTGTGCATTCGGTTATGGATGAACCACATATCGCACAGGTAGAGCTTGTCTTCTGCGGATTAACATAAACTACAGGTATGCCTTCCCACATGGCTTTGTAGTTAATTTGGCGTTGAATCTCATAGAAGCTCCATGAGTTAAGACGACTTCTGTACTCCGAACCTTGACCGTTTCCTCTTCGATAAAGTTTCCTTATGCCCTTCAGGTTCTCCATCGCTATGCCAAAGCCTTGCCTTTCCACATCTGCCACAATATGTTTGCTCACGTTATGAAGAATTACGTTAACCCTGTTACATTGCTTTCGTCCATACTTGCTGAAGATTCTCTGACGTATCCGTACATCATTTCTCCTGAAATGAGATGTCACCACTCGGTATATTGCCTTGATTCTTGTAGCTTTAGAGAGATCGTAGCGTTTAATTTTGCCGTTTGTATCTGCCGTAGTCACATTGTCTAGGTTACGATCTATTCCAATAAGTCCTGTAGGTTCCGTTACGGCAGTCTCTTTCGAGAAAGCCATTGACACGGTGCTAGCGGTCAACGTAACAGACCTTACAGCATAACCTGAAATAGCCCTTAGAACATAGCTATTCAAAGGAATGTATTCGTAGCATCTACTTTTGGTAGGCAACCTGAGTTTTTCTTCAATTATCTTAAAGGCGTAGCAGTCAGTCAACATGATCTTGGATGCGTATGGCTTCTTCGCGTCAGGATGCTTCCGCAAGGTCTTTCGGTAGTTTCTAAGGATTCCAGTAGCTTTGCTCATCGCGGTCAAACGATAACATGTTGGCACATCATACCTTGCAAGTTGGTGATATGATTTCTTTGTCAAAGCAAACAAGGAAGTGGTATTTTCAGCTAAGCCAATCCATATGCAATCATTTACCATTTTCCTGAATTCCTCTAAAAGCGACAGAATTTCAGGTGTCGGAATGTAGTTTTGTTTCGCTACTTTAACCGCTAGCACATTATCAAATGGGGTCATTCAAATATTAAAAGCTATTCCGTGCCAAGTTAAGAGTGTATGTCGTCATAAACCTTATTAACTCAGATATCGGATTAACTATTTAGATGTGAAATCATGGTCAATAAAAACATGCTTATTGGTGCACTCGTAACAGGCATTACTGATGCAGCTCTCGAAGGCTACTACACGTATATGGATGCGCAGGGAAGAGCGCCATCGGGTCAATTTCCATACATGGTTGTTCCAGGCGCTGAATGGCTACCCCCATTGGACGATTGGATCGCTTCTGCTGGGGTTCCAGGACTGCTTTACGTTCTTGGAAAATACATGAAAAAGCCAGCGTTGATTCAGATGGCTAAAGGCGGAGGCATTTATGGGGCAGGCACATTGGTCGGAATAACGGCGGTCAGAGTTTCATTGAAGGCACAGGGCAGAATAGCGTTGCCAGCGACCTATCAAGTTGTGAGGTAGATGAAAAATGTTCAGTTTAAGCAACCTATTTGGAAAAACACCTGAAACACAATCGGCAAACAAGAAAATCTTGTTAGGCGGAATAGCAAGCGGCCTCATATACTGGGGCAACGTCCTAGCGAGAGATCAAGCTGGGTATCCCGCGGAAATTAAGCGGCAACTAGACCCGCATATCCCGCCATATGATGAGTTGATAGCGGCAGCGGCTCCACCAGCAGTATTGTACAGCATCGTCAAATTCGGAAAGAAAAAAGGGCTCAAAGACATAGCCGACGGATCAATACTCTTCGGAGTACCAACACTACTCGCACGAACCGTCGTTCAATCTATGTGGGCCGAAGGAAGAGCTGTTGCGCCACCAGTCGCAAGATTCACTCCGGCAAGCATGAGCAAATACGTTCCAAGCAACTCGACAAATCGCGTTGTAATGCCAGCATCAAGCCTGAGCAAATACGCCTTAACGAGTTAAGCACCCTAGCCTTTTTCTAGGCTACTTCCACAGCAATTTTCCCGTTTTCCACAACCCAGAGTAATCTGTTCCCATCTTTTACAGCCATCAACTCTCTGACTTCGGATGGAATATGCGTTTTCCCATGCTGGTATATCTTAGAAAGACCCAAGATTTTTCTGTTCACTTGATACTTAGACATTGAGCAATAACCTCTTCCGATGGATAGATGAAACAATCAACTTCATGAATCGAGCAATCGCCTTCTTTTTATACACGCTCAAAACATAACAGGGTTGCTGTGTCTTTCCAAAGTTGCCCACCGTTACATAGTAGTTTGGAGCAGGAGTGATGTCGAGCCTAATCAACAACTCTCGAACAATATCTAGCAACTCCTTCTTTGTATTGTAAAAGCTCACTCGATACTCAGTCCAAGACCATACCTTCTTATGTCTCACATTTGTCACTGCTGTACCCTCAGCATCGAAAAAACCCCTGAGAAAGTCCGTAGGATAGATGTCTATAATCCACTTGAGATCTATCAACGGCTGACTTAAGACAGTGAACAAGTCTTTGTTCGAGAGCATAAGTTTATAGAGCATTGATTCATGATTTTTGACTTTGTAGATTTTGGGAACTTTCGACACAACCTTACGAATTGCGTTCCGAACAGCTTGAATAAATTCTAGATCTTTGACACTAAATGAAAGTGCATATTGCCCTGCATATCTATATACTGACCCATCCCCTTTGAATGCTCCAATCAGATAAGAAAGTTCTGGAGAAGGATCTATCGCTTTGATAGGATGAGGAAAACTCCAGTTCCGATGAGTAGCAACAACACCTAAGTAACTTGCCTTGTTCCGAACAGCCTTAGCAGACACACCCAACAGTAAAGAAACCTCCTTCGAAGGCATTGTCGGATAATTTTCCTTCAGAACATCAATGTCGTTTTGCGTCCAAAGATGGTACATCTGAATCTATTCATACCTATTATACGACTCTCTTTTTAAATCTTTAAACCAAAAACAATATCACCGAAAAAAGGAAAATACAAGGAGGATAAGCATATCGGACAAGGACTTTTTTGCATTTGCGAGCTTGACTCGGTTAACAAAGAGAATTCGATGTTTCAACAGAGTATGAGACGGCTTGATGAGATGGCGATTAACAAGTGCAATATGGATTGGAAGCCTCGGTCTTTCAATTCTGCTAAAGCAATGACGGGTGATGGAGGGTTCTATGGTAGAACCACGATTCTTCCAGCACTTTTCGATGGTAACGGTTTGGTTCCGTTGAACATTACTTTTGGTGGTGGAAGTCCAGTGGCGACTTATCGGCAGAGGTTCACGGCTGCTAGCACAACTGCTGCTGACACTATATTGCTTCAGGGAGTCGGAGCAGGCGAGACTATTCCTGAGGACTTTAAGATTGCTTGGGCAGGACTTGCCTTTCCAAACAAGAACCAACATATCACGGAAATCAAGTACCAGATTGGTGATCGCAAGTACGGGCGAATCAACATTGAAGAAATGCAGTGCTACAATAAGCCAGCATTAATCTTTGAGGACGGCTACATATTGGACGAGGAAGAAAGCTTCCATCTGTACGGCTACGTTGAAGGTCCAGTACCACGATTCCACGACGGCTGGTCGGCCATATACAATCGCATTGTTCCTTTGGGTGCAGCGTACTACAAGGTTGTCAGCAAGATACTTGGACAGCCTGGAACGGCAATCTTTTAGGAGGAATTGACATGCAATATGTAATATGTGAATACGAAAAAGTGAAGCAGAACTTCCCAGAGTTTGGCACAATGATGCAAAACCTGAGAACCTCACTCATTGCTAAGGCAGCGGCAGACTGGGCACCACTAACATTCGGAGGACTAAACCCGAGATCTGGACAGTATGGCGAAACAACAATTCTGCCTGCACTCTTCAATGATCTCACTGGAACACAAATGGTAACTTGGAAGCAGAACTTCACCGCTGCAAACGTAGTCAGTTCTCTTATAGGTATACCGCAGGGATTGCTTACGGGTTCTGGAGTGGCAGGCACGATACCTGGAGACTACATGATTGGATTTGCTGGCGTATGCTTCCTAGACAAGGCAATCAAAGTCAGCGAAATCAAACTTCAGATAGGCGACAGAAAGATAGGGCGAATAAACCTTGAGGAAGCAATGGTCTACAACAAACCATGCGTCGTACTTGAAGAGGGCCTCGTACTTGATGAGGAAGAAGGATTCGAACTGTACGGCTACATTCAGTCGCAAGGCGACCAAAGAATCAAACTGCTAGGGCTTCAGCTTAACAGGGTTCCCAACAAGACACAGGTGACTCACTGTGGACAGGCACTTTAGGAGAGTGAATTGAAATGGTAGAAGTATATCAGTCAAACGCAACAGACCACATCGCTTATGGTGGCGGAAACCCGCTAATCCACATACACAGCATCAGAAGAGAAGTGTTCGGCAACGAAATCTCATTGTGGGTAGCTGGAGAGATGAAGATTGCGGCCAAGGAAGTCGTGTTCGCCAAAGAACTAAAGCTGAACTCGATACAAGTGCTGGTGCTGACACCTGAATCAGCAGACCACGTTCCATACATCGTGAGCAAGTGGATTTACCACAAGGGACTATACGACAACTACGCCTCAATAGACATCTTCGCGCCAACAGCAGGATACGAACTGCGAACTCTTGACCAATACAGACAAGCTCAAGTACCAACACCGACGATAGGTGCAACTTCCATACTACCATACGACGGATCGCTGTGGCTCAACTTCATAGCCGTTGGGGAGTGACCTCAACAAGACAATAGTCCTCGTAAACAACAAAAATGAGGAACTGAAAATGGTAGAATGGAACGAATGGAGCGAAGGTTGGATCAAGGAAGGCTTCTACATCAGCTACGTAAGGGAAGGAATAGAATACTTCGAGCATGTCAGCCAACGCGACTTCGGACACTGGGAATACGATTGGCCAGAAACAATCAACTCCCTATCAACAAGCGGACCATTTGTCCCAGCCGACCTTGAAATCACAAGAGGCTACGACATCAGCAATAACACGAACCAGATTTGGCAGATGATATTCGGCATAAAGGGACAAATCTTCATTTACATCGAGTTGCCAACAGACCTGCACAGACACGGCATACCCAAAGTTCCAAAACCGAGTACAACAATGCGTAGGGTATCACACTTCACAGAATGGATGAGTCCATTCACTGAGCCAAGCTTCATCACGGAACACTTCATGATGCGGCCAGACACGATCCAAATAGCATTCGACGCTTACAATCCAGGCCTAATAAACCACACAGACGTAACACTCAACATTATGCTGAACAAAATGGTTACAGAACGCATTGGAACAAACGAGTACGGCATACTAAACACGGCGATAATACCTAACAACCCTGGCTTGACACAAAAGCTGAAAGACAGATGGATGGAAACATTGACGAAACTGTACAAACGGCAAATCCCGCACAGACCAATAACGATACAGCCCGTGAGAGCGCCAGCAGAAGCGCCAAGTGGAGAGTAACCTAAATGGTCGAACTGATCAAGAAAGAAATTAAAGATCTTGGGCTTCAAAGAGAAGTTTTTGAAGCACTACCATACGCCGTAGTAGGTGGAGCATATGAAGGAAGCTTCCAGCAGGCAATGGCGGGTTCAGCGTACTTCACAGCACTAAACTACGTAGTTCCACATGGTCAACAACTGAAAATTCTCTTCTTGAGAATATGCACGCAAGAACAGACAGGGGCAAGATTCAGCATATACCAGACCAACCCGACAGCACTAGGGCAGACAGGAACAACCGAAGCGTATCCAGTGGTGGGAAGCGTTCCAAGCGGAGCAAGAGACTACATGCTACTCGAAGCACCAGGAGAAGAAGTTCTCAGAGGCGGCCTAGTAGATCCAGTGCATGTGTTGGAAGGAAGCATAGACTTCAGAATACTCGCGCAATACCCAGGAGCACAAGTAGCAGGACCAGCAACAGGCGCAAGATACAACCTAACATTCTGGGGCGTAATCAAGATCCCTGAGCAGGAAAAGTAGCAAGGAGAGCATAGCTGATGGACAGAAGCACAAGGCACTCAAGGGTTCTAGAAGCAACTAAGGAAATCTTTGCACCAATTACTGGTGGCAGTGGTGGCGCATATACCGCGCTTGGCGGTCACACTGGCTATCTCATAAGTGGCGATACTCAGTATGCTTACGCAGAGCTTTTCATACCTTGGGATTTCACAGGCATCGATCCATTGAAGGAAGCTAGGGTAACTTTCATAGCACAAGCAACGCTTAATCCAATGTCCTTCAGGGTCGTTACGAACTGGTGTAAAACTGAACGTGCCTACTTTGACCACAACCAGCTCATCAACTACAATGTCAACACTGTTCTCAATCGACTCCAAGGGCAAAGCATCGCAGAGGCACTCGTAGGATTAGGCGACAATGCACCCTTAGAGGCTGGAGACTACCTTGGTGTCCAAATATCTAGGGTGGCAGGGCAAAACACGAACGCGATTTTTCTCGGTGCCAGAATCAGGTACAACACGCCAATATACGCGCACGCACCTTAAGAATCCCATTTCCCCTTTTTTATATGTACTTTTCGAATATTCTAATGGTTTCTTGCGCTCTAAGGTCATGCGTATGTTTAGAGTGTACAAGATCATGACCTCTCTGAGCTATTTGAGAAACCTCATCTGGATGGTCTAGGTAATAGCGGATAGGTTGCATAAAGCTATCAACATTAACCCTGCTGGCTTCGGGTGCCATGTCTTTAATGCCAACATAATTCACGCCGTCTTCAAGTCCAAGTATTTCTGCGGAACGGGGTGCAGTAGTCAATAATAACGTGTTGGAAGCCATGACCTCAAAGAGTTTAGGAATTGCAAACCTGAAACTTGAGGTATCTGTTAAGAAAATTTTCGATTGGCTGATTATTCGAGCGTATTCTTCCCCTCTATAAGCTACAACTGATGACGAACCAACATATTTAATTTCATTCTGGCCGCTTAACACTTCATGTGCTCTATACCGTACAGGATAATGTTGAGTTGTAAACTGTCCTATGTTGACCACATCATATATTTTCGGCAATTTTCTATCGTAGAATAATTCTGGGTCTATGCTGTAAGGATACCATTCAACGGGAACATTCAAATCTTTTAATCGTTGCCCATACTCCGATGTGTTAGAATAATCTTGAGATTTAAGAACCAAGTCAGCTCCACCCTTCTTCAAAAATTCATAGATTTCTGGACGCATTATGTCATTATGAAGTTCTAGAAGCCATACTGCCCGAAGACACCTAGCTGACTCAAAGTTTTTTAACGCACAAAAGAGTCCACCCGTATGGATTCCCCAAGTGATGATGATGTCTGGATAGTCGTTTGGGTACAGTCGCTGGATAACGTCTAAAACATCGATTGACCCAACCTTGGAAAGATCGGAAGGGTCGAACGGTACTGAGGGATAATATTTCACATCGGCATATTTCTCAAACATGAATGTCATGCCAAAATTGCTTGCATAATATGGCTTGCTTGCCTTTGGCATAAAATAGAGAATTTTCATTCACTCACCAGATAAAATTCTGCGAAGCTCGTAAGGTCTGATCCTTACACTTCTCAGGCTCATATCTCGTGGGAGTGCCAAGTCAAGATCACGCATGGTCATTGGTTTAATGTTTGGTGTTGTAATGCGTGCGAGGTCGAACATCGAAATTTTTTGTCTTCCAGCTATGTGAACAATGCCCTCCAGCTTCATGCTTACGACATCCTTAATGGCTAATGCGAGGTCATCTGCAAAAAGATAAGTGCCGAATCTATCTCTGAAAGCTTTTTCGTATTTCCACCTTTCCCGTGAGACAAAATTGGCTCTAATCACAAGATAAGTCTTCATGTTTTTTACGATGAATTCGCCAATCAACTTTGTTAACGAGTAGAAATTGTCTGGATAAGGTACGTCTGTTTCAATATAATCGCCCCTGTTCCCCCTGAAGACACAAGCAGTTGACATATAAACAAAATAACAGTCGCTAACGTAATGGTGGCAGGTTTCAACGAGGTTCTCTGTCGAAACAACATTGGTTTCCCATGCTTTCTCTCTATTTTCCTCACAACCTCGAACATCAGTCCACGCTGCAAGATGAATGATGATTTGTGGCTCATGATTCGCAATGTAATCATCAACGATTGACCGATCTTTCAGTTCTAGCTCTTGATGAGTAGGGTGAAGCGATTTTGGGAAGAGTCTAACAAGTTGTTTCCCAAGCTTTCCTGAGGCACCAGTTATGAGAAGTTTCATATTTGTCCATCATTTTCGAGTAGGATACGAAGTTCCCTTTTGCTGAACCTACATGCGTTTTCTGAAGTGTACTCAAGCAACGGCGTTTTTACCTTTGGTACGCCCTTAGTGCCTATGGGGTATATGGTATAGTGTTCCTCGTTTTCAACGGCTCTTCGCATTTCGTCTTCTTGCACCAGTATCTCATGAATCTTTTCCCCAGGTCTTATGTTTCCTTGTAATACTTTCACTCTTCCTTCTGCCATGACTTCTGCAAGATCCTTCACTAAACATGCGGGTCTTTTTAACACGAAAATCTCGTTTCCTTTTCCTTCCGATAATGCCTTGAAAGCTAGTTCAACTGCGTCTTTTAGACTCATCAGGAACCTAGTCATTCTAAAATCGGTTACGTACAGTGGTAGTTTCTTTTCGATTCTGTCAATAAAGAGCGGTATAACGCTTCCTCTGCTACCCATGACATTTCCATACCGTATTACCATAAAGTTCGTGTTGTGACCAGATAGTTCGTCTGTGGTCATAATCTTTTCTTGTAACGCTTTAGTCATTCCCATTGCGTTGATAGGCTTGACTGCCTTGTCGGTTGAAATGGTTATTACCTTTGAAACATCATTTACGATTGCAGCTTCCTTTACATTGCAAGCTCCTAGAATGTTTGTTTTGACAGCTTCAAGCGGATGCCTTTCACAATCAGGAACTTGCTTTAGGGCAGCCGCATTGAAGATCACATCCACCTTCCTTGTCGATTCTAGAACTCTCTCGTAGTCTCTTACATCTCCAATTATGAAGTTTAATCGCTTATCTGGGTATTCAATAGCCATTGTGTGCTGGAGATCTTCATGCCGAGAGAAAATTCTAATCTGTTTCACATCGCTTTTAAGCAACTCCTCGGTCATTTGATGACCAAAGCTACCAGTTCCTCCAGTAACCATAACTGTCTTATTCTGCAAGTACGAACTCATTCAGCATCTCCTCAATAAACCAAAACCATAAGAATTTGGGAAAGCCGTAAAAGCATATTTTTGGGGGTTTTCTTCCATGAACTTCTTAATTGCAGACATGACTTCTGAATCTGTGCCATCTGCATTACAAAGGTCATGAAGGGTGATGATGCCTTCAACTTTGACCCATTTTCCCCATTTCGTGAGTTCAGAAAGGGTATGTTCAAACGTGTGAGCCGTATCAATAAAGAGATGATCTATCGCTTTATCCCATGTTTCAACCACGTTTAGGTCGTCGCCTAAGATGAATGTCCAGTTCGGTTCAGTTTGTAAATATGCGGTGGCACCGCCAGAGGGAGGCAATAAATCAACACTATACAAGTGTCCTCCACTATCGTTTACTGCTGCAAGCAGTGCTGTTGTTGAATCTCCCCATCTTACACCAAGTTCAACAACGACCTTTTCACGAGATAGTTTCACGGTCAAGTCATAAAGGCGTAGCAGATGGTCTTGAATATCTGACCAGACAGTTGCACGTTCCACAACATCCTTATGGGTAATCATCATTCTCTACCTAAAAAGAATGGTTTCTCCCTTAACCGATCATATTCTGCTTTATAGAATGGCCTTAAAGACTCTCGATACATCGAGGGATTTTCATGAAGTGGTTTCGCATACGCATGATTGTTCCAAAGTTCTATGAGTGAACATCCAACATTCCATTTCATCCAAGCATTAAAGGAAGCAGGTCTTTGCGTTCCGTCTGGTGCCACAGGAAAACTTCGATTACAGACTGGACATTTAGTGGCATTAGTCGTTTGAAGATCATGTCCACAATGATGACAGTATGTTCCTATCTCATCCAACCTTCTTTCTCGATAACAAGCACGGTTTGTAGTGCCACAAACCCTATGCATTCTAACGCTATCAGACCTGAAGAGTGGCCAACCGAAGCTGATCCACCTCATACCCACATCATAATCTATACAGTAACATCTTTCATCTCCACCTCCAATCTGGAAAAGCCTATCTTTATTCGCTAAGTATCCTACACCAAGAGTACGTGCATAAAAAATAGAACCCGTTTTCCAATCAGTTCTAGGGTCTTTAGCAATTGCTATCCCTTCCTCAGTATATTTGAAGCCTGATTCATTCAGTTCTTTCTTGACCGTTTCGATAGTTCCCGCCATAGGAGACTGCAAAAACCACTGGTCTTCAGTGGGATAACCTGCTTCTAAACCGTAAAGAGCAACTGGCTTGCCAAACTGTTCCTCAGCAATTTTCTTCTCTTGAATCATGTTTCTAAGAGTGCCTACACCAAAAATCGAGCCAGTAGTACCCATAAACAAATCTTCATGGGCATGTTCTATTGCAATGTTAAGGGCAAACGCCAACCCATGTTTTTCATTTCGCAGAATTTCAGCATCAATTTCTTCAGGCTTTAAGAGTGTTGATGGGGAGCAATCTATAACGTATAACCCTTTGGCACCTTCACGCTTGGCACTTTCTACGCATCGCCTAAGCAGATAAAGATGTTTTTCCTTTCCTTCCTCGCATGTGTAAAAGGGTATGAATACGTCAACATCACTTGCCCAGCTTTCAGTCAAGCAACATCCTCTCCTCTCTTAATGAGAAGATGTTTTGGTGTTCAACCCACAAACGAAAAAGTTCGCCTCTACAATCATCAAGATAGAAGTTTGGTCTAGGAGAGCATGGAGGCTTCAAACTCTCCTGCCTAACGAACTCTAACTCATCCTCGGTGAGCTTCTGAGAGTTCGCCCTCCAACGATTCTTATTCTTGCTCAGAAGAAACAGAGCATAATTACATTTAACATTTCCTTGGTTCGGAGCAACCACATCTGAAGGAATAGGCAGATGCTCATGCTCAATGACTTGGTGATCAACATCCAAACTAAACATGTCCTTATACCCCGCCATGGTTAATCTTAATCCGCATTCCTGATCCTCTTGACCTTTTATACCATCGAACAGCTCGTTGAATCCATTGATTTTAAGTGCTGCTTCGAGCGAAAATGAAGAATACCCATAAAACCACTCTGGGGGAGCAATCATTTTTCCCCCTCTGGCTTTAACGATTGGATACCTTGTGTCCCTAATCAGACCTTCATCACCATATAGCCTATGCAGAATCTTTACTCTTTCATCCTTCTCCAATGTTTCAGAGTATTTAGCCTCATACCCTTTTTCCATGTACTCCTTATCAAACCGAGCTGGTTTTCCACCTAAATATCTAATGTGCATTGCCAGCGGAAAATAGCCGCTTCGGTAGCCATCCCAAAACTTCTGCAAAAACATGGAATCAAATTCTGAACAGTCGTCAATGCGTACTAGCAATTCACCTTCGGCATGAAGTATCGCAGTATTCAATGCTCCACAGATCTGCCACCGCTTCTGGTCAAGCCAGAACCTATGGTTCGGATGAGCTGGAACATACTTAACTGGAAACCCCCAGTCCTTGTCCAGCCATTTCTGCCTTCTAGGAAAAAGCGCATCAACCAAAATAACTTCGAAATCTTTGAACGTCTGCCCCAGCAAAGCATTAAATGTCGGATTAAAAATATGAAGGTCAGGCAAACCAATTATCGAGAAATCCGACCTTGCAGTAGCCATTACTACGGAGATGCTTGGCAATGCTAAATCCTCGAAAGAACAATTATGCTGTTCAAGAGCCAGTTACGAATGATGCTCTTATCAACCAGAGAACAGAACCAATTCACAAGGTCCCTGCGTAGCATCCACTCGTCATGCTCAAACTTTTCAACCCAAAAATCGGGCGGCATAACCGTACAATGCCCTGCCCATGTTCGTCCATCCTCCCACGGAATAGGCTCCCCCTTCTTCAGAATGTATCCCTTTTCTTTCACTCCGTCAACGGTTGCAATCTGAAGGAAAATCCACTTCTTAGCAACACGAAACATTTCAGATATGACAAAGGACAAGTCGGGTTCATATATGTGTTCATAAAAATCCAGCGCGGTTAGTAGATCGAAACTCTGATTTGTGTAGGGCCATCGTTTTGTGGCATCATGAACTTTAAGCCATTCTTTCTTACATCTTGGATATGGGTTGCTGATCGCCCATACACTATAATCAAAGCCTTCTGCTTCTATCCCAACATCTCTAGCATATGTAAGAAAAACTCCCCTGCCTGATCCGACATCAAGCATATTTCTAGGATTAAACATGATCTTCCAAGCTCGAGCGACGTCTTTGGCTCCGAGAAATTCTCCCTCTGGGTTTTTGTAACCCCAATGTTCAATCGTGCCAGATCCTCGGTCAAAATTCTTGCCTTGAGGATCTGCAAAATATTGGTGATCATAATATTCTTGCGTGAATTCTTTTTGCGGGAGCGTCATGTTGACCGATACTCTTAAAACTACAGTAAGGCTATAAGGCTTTCGAAGAAAATGCCACCAACAACAACGGTGCAAGTCAGCGAATATGTGAAGAAAATTCTAGACGGTATCAAGATGCGCAATGGTCATACATCTATGGATTCGGTTATTAGGCATCTCATAAATAAAGCAGGGGAGGATCAGAAATAAGACTTGTTCTTTTAGGGGACAAAATTCTGGGTGGAAATTCGGCGTACTCCAAGATTGGTCTAGAACTTTGCAATAGGCTTACTGAAGCTGGTCATAAGGTTGCTCATATTCCAACGGGTTTCGCAAATCACATGGGAATACAGATGCTTGACAACGATATCAGAATTTACGAAAGTGGCAACACCCCGTTTTCAGAGGATGTCGTAGAAGAGCATTACAGACACTTCAAAGCGGATATGCTCATTAGTTTGAAGGAAAGTTGGTGTTTCGATCTTTTGCCCCAGCTTCCGATAAATTACGTTCCACATTGCATAATTGACCATGAACCTCTTTCTCCACTCATTTCATACGGGCTTGGCACAACGTACAGAAACATTGCGATAACACGCTTCGGTCAGAGAATGCTCAAAAACGCTGGCTTCTCAAGCGTTTATCTTCCCCACGGTGTCGATACAAATATCTTCAAGCCTATTCCAGAGCATAAGAAAGAATGCAGAAAACTATGGTTCTTAGACGAAGACTCCTTCGTCATCGGCATTATTGCGAGAAATCAAGCACGAAAAATGATCCCGAGAATGCTAAGAGCTTTCAAAAGATTCAAAGAGTTGAATCCGACAGTCAAGACTCAACTCATGCTGTGGACAAATGTAAGACCTCCAGCGCGTGCAGAGGATACGCCTATGGGAATAGGCGATGTAAGCATTGATTTGGTTCCCGAAATGGTGGAGTTGGGCATATTACCGTTCACTGTGATTCCTGACGCAAAACTCATCAGGCATGGCATACCTGATTGGTCGGGAGAGGATTACAAAGGTGGATGGGATATGGTCAAAATGTATGGAGCGATGGACGTGCTTCTCAATTGCACAGGAGGAGAAGGATTCTCTCTTCCTCTTGTAGAAGCACAATCTTGTGGAGTTCCAGTAATTTGCACGGATTACGCTGGGGGACCTGAACAAGTAGGCGCTGGCCTCGTAGTACCCTACTCAGACTATGTGATCCTTAACACTCCAGGAACGAGATATGCGTTATGCGACACGGAGAAAATGGCTGAGGCTCTCACCAAAATCTACAATGCTGACCGAGAAAAACTGGCGAAGAAAGCCAGAGCATTCGCTGAGAGGTATTCGTGGGATACGATCATTGATGTGTACTGGAAGCAATTTCTATCGGAATGTGAGGAAGAATTGTATCCGAAGATAACTAAAGAAGGAACGAAGACTTGGGCGTGACCCTTTATGTATGATCTCGGGGGTAAATATTGGACTGAGGAAGATGTTGCTCGGTTAGGGCAATATTATAACTCCTCAGCACACAAAGAATTGTTAGAAAAGTTTCCTCAAAGAACATGGCACTCCATAACTCATAAGGCTATACGACTTGGGGTAAGAAGAGGAACCGAGGGAAGAGACAGCCATGGCAGGTTTACTCATGGACATAGGGGTTGGAATAATGGAATACACTTGTTAGAAGAACATAAGAAGAAAATAGGTGAGGCGAATAGAGGGAAGGGGAAAATTGCCATAAGAGATGAAGAATTAAGACGGCTATATTTAGATCAGAAACTCTCTACAATCACAATTGGGAAGCTATATGGAACTAGTAGTTCCACCATATTAAAGCGAATGGATGAATACATGATAACAAGAAGGAATCGTTCTGAGACAGTCAAAGAAAGAATGATTTCTGAAGAAGCTAGGAGAAAAATATCGGAAAGAAATAAAGGCAGACACTTTTCCCCATCTACAAGCTTCAAAAAGGGGCACTCACCTCTCATTTCTCCTGAACAGTCGGCTAAGAATACTAAACGCCTGTGGAAGCAGGGAGACTATGTAAAGAAACAGATGATGGCAAGACATATTCACCCCAACAAAACAGAGAACAAGCTTGGAAGTATTCTTGAGAGGAACAGATTACCCTTTCACTATGTTGGTGATGGAAAAGTTACGATAGGCGGGTTATGCCCCGACTTTATCCATAACGACGGAGACAAAAAAGTTGTTGAACTCTTTGGAAGAGTTTTTCATGATCCTGATTTTACCTTCAAGGATCAGATTCGTTGGCACCAGCAGTATTGGGGCAGAATGGCCTATTACTCTCAGTTTGGCTATGAGTGTCTTATTATTTGGGATGATGAGCTAATCAATGAAGAGAAAGTTGTGGAGAGGATTAAGTCATGGGTTTGACTGTTGGAATGATAACACCTTGGAAAGTACATTGCGGTATTGCCACATATTCTGAGAACTTGGCTAATGCTTTAGCGAAGGAAGGCGTTGACGTGTATGTTGTTCGGTTTCCGAGGTTTGGACGGAAGAGTAGCGATACGATGAGGGATATTGCTGAGAGGGTTCCACGCGATAAAATATCGCTAATTCACCTTCAAAACGAATACGGATTATTCCAGGGATTCGACATCGACCTCTACAAGTATCTTCAGGCATTGGGTAAACCGCTAGTTACGACTATGCACGCTGTGGGCCATATTCGGTTTGACCCCGCAATTTACCAGTTATCATCGAAGGTGATCGTTCACAACAAGTATTGCGCTAGGCAGTTCAGGTTTCCCTCAGTGATAATTCCTCATGGAGTCCAAGTTGTGAACTGCCCTCCGATGGAAGAGTGCAAGAAGGCTTGGGGCATAGATCTAAGGATGAAGATCATCGGCTACTGCGGTTTCATATCTCCGAACAAGGGGATAGAAATGCTCTTAGAAGCCGTCTCAAAGGTTGAGAATGCTGGTTTGCTCATTGCTGGGGGATGGCACACTAGCGGACCTGACATACAATACATTAACGATCTAAAACAGGCAAGCCTTTCACTCTTGCCGAACAGGTGCCAATGGATCGGGTATGTTCCAGATGATAAGTTGAGCGTAGCGTATGGGGCAATGGATATGGTAGCGTACCCAAGCTTGGCAGCTACGGAAAGCGGAGCGCTACTAAACGCGGTTGGTCATGGAAAAGCGGTTTTGGCAAGCAATCTTGCACCATTCAGGGAAAAGGAAGAGGTAGGTGCATTGATGACTTTTACAAATGTCGAGGACATGGCTACGAAGATCAAGCAGATTCTAGGCGATGCGGAACTGAGGCAAAAGCTGGAAGCTGGAGCTAAAGCATACGCTGAAAGTGTTTCATGGAACAAAATCGCACAGAAGCACATCGAGCTTTATCAGAGCCTTCTTGCGGATAAGGATGATTAGCCGAAAGTACCCTACTTCCGTTGCTTCAACTCTGTCAATATTGCGTTGAGTAACTCATTTGTTTCATTCTTTTGTGGTTGTAATACCGTAGGTCCTATCGATAAAAGTTCTTCAGGAATATCGATGTCGGCTTGGCTGTTAAGAGTCTGCCTCAATGACTGAATGAATGCTGTTTTATCCGTGATTGCTGTGACATAGGCGTAAACGTAGACAGATGCGATTTGTTGAGTGCTTTCGCTACCGAGCAACAATGTTATGGATGTTGTTGGAACGAAAGGCCATGCTGACCCTTGAGTTCCTCCACTGTTGAGAACTGAAACATAATAACCAGCCGAACTATTTGGGTTTGGTCTAAAATAGCGTTGTACCCATCCACTTGGGTCTTGTTGAACTGCACCTACTAACCGCATGTTTTCAGCAGATAATTCAATTTCATGTGTTTCCAACGCAGCATCTTGATATTGAATTCTGACAGTTCCATATGCATCAGTAGAAACGAGAAGGATACTCATCAACCAGCCTATGTCAGTTGTTCTGAATGGTGCAGATGATTCACTAGGACTTAAGTCCTTGTTGAGGGTATGAAGCTTATATTGCCATCCTTTTACAAGCGGAAGGAGACTAAACATTCCAAGCATATTTTAACCTCTTTTCATAGCTCCACGAAGCTTTTGGTTCTGCTCTTCAATTGCCTTTTTCATTATTTGCGCCATTTTACTTTTATCCTGCATTTTTCTCAACCTTCAATCCAAGATCGTAATGTTCCCGAAACGGTGTCTCTTTGAACGTAGAACATTAAGCATCTACGGTGGAAGCGCATATACGTGTTTGCTGGAATATAATGTCTCGTTCTTGACGATCCTTCAAAGCGTACCCAACAGTCTTGGTCAGCCCAGAACAACAGATCCTTTGCTTCGAAAGCTGGAATTTGAGCGGGCCAAGCTATTCCAAGGGTAGCGAGTATGGCTATGAGGAATGCTGGTGCAGCAGGTTGTCCGTGAGTGAACAATGTCCACCCTCGTTCTACATCGACAACGTTGGCATCGTTTATGTACGCAAGTGTTCCCACAACATAATAGTCTTCAACAGCGGTGAATGGAATACCATTCAGCAATACAAAGCCCGTTGCTGGGTCAATCAGTGAAACGTAGTCATCCATGTCGTAATGTCTTTTGACTAAAGCGTAATTTGTACCGCCTTGAAAATCACTGCTCATTTGATCGCCAACATATAATCTGTTGAATCTCTAAATAAGAGTTATGGCAGTCTGTCCTGCGCATAATACCATTATCCGCAAATGATGAACGGAAAGTCTTTTTAACCATCAAACACCTAATCAAATATTGTTGGCGACTCAATGAGCAAGAAAGACCCTAAAGACGGCGGTGGCCCAAACCCAGGTTTTGTGAGTGTCGTGGAATGCCGAGACAGACACCTGAAAATTGACTTGGCACTTTTTTCGGTTGACGGAAGGGGGGGCATTGTGAAGGACATTTCTGACATTAAAGCTTACATGGCTCAGCAAAGTGAGAAATCCAAGGAAAAGAAAAGTGAAAATAAGGCTTGGAAAGCACTTGCTTTCAGTATCGTTGGTGGAGCAGTTGTTGCATTGATCAATTATTTCCTTCATGGCTAGAGTTATATCTCATTTTTAAAAAGGAGGGTTTTGAAAAAATATTGGAGGCGATTCTACGCCTTGGCCTGAAGCTTTTTTTGCCCCTTGCTACCCAGCGAAAAAACTAGCGCCGATATGATGAAGAGCACAGGGAAGCCTATTGCGAACCAAAGCATGTTTACGAACCATGTGAAGCCGAATGGAACATTGTTTTGCCATTGTACAAAAGTGCCAAAGATCAAGCCGATGGCGGTGAGCAACCCGAGGAGCTGGGCATAGTCTTCAATATCCGTTGTATTCACCTCAACATAGAGTTTGTTAGAAAGGAATATATGGGTTCAGTAAATACATCTACATACTGTATGCCGAGCAAGACGATATACGTTCAAGACGCTGAATACTTTAGGTTGAGCAAGGAACCAAACCCGAGCAAGCTCATCCAAGCACTCTTGAAACGATACTACTGTGAAGTTGACAAGAAAGTGGAAGAGCAAAAGCCTCCTAGCACTGAAAGCTTAAAAACAGAGAATGGTAATACTAAGGAAGCGTAAACATCAGAGGATAAGAAAATGCTTGATACTCAAATCGCAATGTTGGCTTTCACCTCGGTTCTTGGAGCCTTAGTAATCGCCGTTCTCGGATGGCTCGATTCAGGAGAATCATTCAACGGTCGAACCTTCGCATCGTCACTGATACGTGCGGTAATTGCTGGAATCCTTTCAGCAATCGGATTCTCAACCATAGAGACTCCTATGCTTTGGGACTACATAATCGCGTTCTTGGCAGGAGCAGGCATAGATGCGGGAGGCAACAGGATCGCAGGAGCCATAAGCGCGCGCAAGACAACTACGGCAACTCCAACTACGACCATTCCAACATAATTGAAGACTAGACAAATGAAAGCAGAAAAGGGCATCGAAAATCTACTGAAAACTATAAAAACCAAAGTCGTCTTATCAGATTACGACCTCGGTGTACAAGCGACATTGCTATGGATGAAGGGTGGAGTATCCCCCTTTGATGGTAGGGTAGACGAGAAGGTGCAAATACACACACCCAGAATCACCTAAATCTGCCCTCCATCAGAGGTCAAAACAACCCCTTTTTTAGAAAAATAAACAATTCATGCGATAACTTAGACATAAAATCTTAAAAACGAATCCTACCAAATAGAGCATTCCTTTTCGGAGGCGTAATAGTGACAGATAGTTACGAACCTCAAGACAACCTCTCATTAAGACAGAGAGCCTTCGCCCTATTCATGAAGTATCCGAATCTGAAGCCAAACGACGCATGTAAGCTACTGCATCGGCTTCCTAAAAAATATGGACAGTACATGAGAAACCTCAAGGCTCAATGGAGACGTAATTATGTTTTTGGGCTAGGTTCAAGAGTTCATGGGAAGCCTGAAAGTTTTCATCGTGCGCGTGGTTGGGTTTATGTCGATAGGCTGAATTTGAGTAGAGAAAAGGCTGTTGGTGCTGGTTGGGTTGAGAGTAGGAATCGTAATAGGGCTTTGATTTGGAAGAGGGATCGTCTGAGCCTAGGTCGTATGGAGTGGCATTGTAAGACTGGGAGGGTTAGTTTGTTTGTTAGGCAGCCTCCGCCTGCCACGAAGGGTCGGGTGTATCAGCTTTTCTGTAATGGTTTTAGCATGAACGGCTTGATCTCCGACATGGCTATTTTGGATGTGGTTTTGAAGAGTATCAGGTTGAAGGGTGCCAGTGCTGTTTGGGATTTGGGAGTGAAGGTTCCGTATTTTGTCATTGACCTGTTTAAGATGAGCAACGGAGTTGTCATTAAGGGCGGGGATCTGTCTCATCCAACTGGAATCGAGGTGGAGTTTTGTTTGCCTGATTTCCAAGAGAAGGCCGAGGCTCAACTTGCTAGGAACACACAGATCATTGAAGAGTTCATGAAGTTGCTACGGGGTCAAGAACCTTCATTACAGAAGCCAAATCATCTGCCTGAATTCTATTCTAGATGAATAGGGGAGCTAGGCTCAAGAGCCGCATAGGAGAAAGGAATTACTCATAATTGAATCTTGAACCCAACCCCAAAGGGATATTCCAGAATTGTGTCTATAAGACTTTCGCCTTGCTGTTGAACTATCTTATGCGAAGTTTCGGGGGAGACAGGTTTATCTCAATCATTCCTTTTCCTTGGCATTGTTCGCAGGTTTTCCATCCCCACTCGTATATTGAAGTGTTCTTGAATGTTTTTCCAGTTCCTCTGCAAGCGGGGCATATTTCTTTCCTCGGTTGGTTCCTCATCAATTAGGTTGCCTCTCTTCCTCAAAATGACAACTTGGAAATATAAAATTTTCTCATAATGGTTGTTAAGCGAATGGTCTTTTCCATGCCGAAAATGAGAAAATGAATGGAGAAACTGAACTGCTTTTTGCTTTCGTTTAAAGGCATTTAACCGAACATTATTTGATCTCTATGATTTCCTCGTCTGTAAAAACTTTGACTGTTAACCCTTTTTCGCTCAGTTGTTTTATTCTCTTCGCTAGTGCGCGGGCTTGAAACAATGTGACATCACTTTTCAGTTGGATTTGAAGGGTGGTTCCTTGCCCCTGATTTTCGGCCCCTTTTCTCGTCAGAATGAGACTCATGTTCATGTGGGCTTCGCTTCTAAAACAGCGATAGGCGGCCTAGACACTTCAGATGGCGCTTCGCGGAAGGTCACATAGTATTCATGGCCAAACTGGAACATTTTAGCAGCTTCCGCATTTATGGTTGCGAATTTGAAGTCACCAGAGGGCGTATATTTCCAAAACTTCTTGTTTTCGTCCGTGTCATCCTTGGACCCCGAGACTGGAACAAAATATAGATCAAAGGTTAAAACTCGTTTCTCTCCGTCCCAGCCTTCGTAAGTCTTCATGCCTGTGAAACGGAATTTGCACACAACTTCAAGTCCTACACCAATGCTTGGCATAAGACTCTCTTACGTTGAAGTTTTACTTAAGGATTTAATATATAAAGTCTGATGGACAAGTCATACTACCTTATCAGACGGTTAATTAGATATAACCGCAAGAATAGCTTGTTTCCCCAATTGAATGTGCCTATCTATTAGTTCAAGACCAGCATACCCATTTTTGAAAGTTTCCTTGTGGTGTCTTTCGCAAAGGGTAATCAGATTTTTCAGGTTATGCGTTCCTCCATCTTTCCTTGGAATTATATGATGAACTTCAACGGGATTTTCTCGGTGATAATGTTCTCCACAAACTCGACAGTGGCAGTCATCACGAATTAGAGTTAAAACATTTGCTGTTTTCCAGCTTGTCGTTCCTTTTTCCTTCGAACCATGAGGATCAAAGTCAGGGGGATTTAACAAGTTGTCTTTACATTTCTCGCACAGAATTATGTTATCGGTGAAGGGGCGATAGGTTTTGTCTCCATCTTTTAAATGCTCTCTGCACCAGTGACAAATTCTTGTACGATAGATCTCTTCGATAAAGTTCTTCATTTTCATGTCCTCTCAACGGTTAATGCACATTAAGTGCATACCTTTGATATATGTCTGTCAAGCTTGACAATGGCATCTGCAAGTTTCTCTATGCAATGCCTTTGGTTAGGATGTTTATCAAGATCATCACAACCGAAATGAACATGTGTCGTGCCAACAACACGGTCACTCGGTTTATCCCAAGCATGAAATGAACTTGATCGATCTCACATCCCTTTACACCCTTACGTGAATCTCCACTACACAACTCCATCCCAACCGTTAGGAGATACATGTTGTCTGTAGTTCCAGAAACATTCCTACAGTGAGGAACCATCACTTCTCCAAAGGGTCTGCCTCTCTCATCGATTTTTATGCTCGTACCTTCAACAGAAGCTGGATGACTGATATCTACAACGCAACCTTCATTGACCCCAAGATTATTGACTTGAATACGTTTAGGAGAAACTCCCTGTTCTAATCTATCAAGGAAGATTTTGCAATGAGGAGACAGTGGCCGTTCGGTCATTCGGTTAACCACGTTATACGCAGCGCGCACTAACGAATCTATAGGGATTCAGGACTTAAAACCTTTCAGTCTGCACGAGTATTACGCGCGCGTTCCTGCATTTCTTGGCATCGTTCGTTCTTGTAATGCGAACAGCCATTACAGGAATGTTTGTCGGATCCATTACAGTCAAGTCCCCAAGTTCTCATCCTTTTTAACCCAACTCCTTCCCACACATTATTCAGTGGGGAACTCATGAAATGTTTTTGTTGAACCTATCAGCCTAGAGCGGAACCATTCATAGTTTCTGTATCGTCCAGAATTTATCATTCTGGCTTTGCCTGCTATGTTCATTCGATCTCTGATCCTAACTATCTCTAAGAACCCCTGAATAGTTTTATGGCGACCACTTTGAATCATATCTATACATTGAGACCAAAGAGCAAAGTCATTTTGTTTCTTGGATTGAAGTGGGTGTTTGATGAAAAATTCTTTTATTTTCAGACAATTCCGTAACCCTGTAACTGAATAAACAGTGGTATCAGAGGCGGCTATTCCTCTTCTTCTCAGGGCTTCTCTGTCACGATGTAGAACACTGCCCATCTGTAGAACATTCTTTATTTTTTTGAGTGTTTCTGAATCATCATGATGTAACGCGATTTCATAAACTGGATTCACTTCAAAGCCAATCGTGCAGTTGTTTTTCATAATATTGAATTTAAAGCAACCTTCTCCATCGGTAAATCCGACAATCCAATCTGTAGAGATGCTCAAACAATCTCCTCTTTTTTTATCCAGCCAATTCCAAGAGCCTTTAAAATCGTATCTAGAAGTTGCGCTTTTACTTCATCAAGAAGCTCGGTGTACTTCGGATTATTCATGGCTCCTTGGAGAGTTAGACTTTCACTTGGAATCAGATGAAACCCACTACCAGGAGCTTTGCCTCTTCCTTTCGCGCCTGAACCTGCCTTTTTTCCTCCACCTTCTCTGACTTGAACCATGAAAAATGTTCCTAGATCTATTATAGGCCATCTGAAGGTCTTGCCCTTTGCGTTTCTTTTTGCAGATTCGAGTACACGATTCCAACCACAGAGCGGACAAACAATATACTCCTTTTTTACCATACGGCACTATTGTTTGGCTATCACCAAATAAACCTTTGGATAAACTTCTGAAACCTCGTATGTGTCTTTGCCTTGGCTTCTTTCGAATTCTCCATGAGTCACAACCATGAGTAGTATCGTGTATACACGAAATGAACCATAGACCATCTAACGTGCTGTTAATGCGTATTATGCGAATGGTTCGTTTGGATTCGAAAAAGACCATAGTTTACCATATCAAGCTTGTTCGAAAAGTCGGGTTTAAGCCAGATTCTTGACGGGAAAGGCTGAAGGGGTCGGAATCTTGGCGGGTTTCCTCGGATTTTAGGGGTCTTCCATGGTCAAAAGGTCTTCATGTTCGAAGTGTTTCCATGGTCGGGGGTCGTCTAAGTTCTCCATGAGGTTAATGGTCTCCATGAGGTTTATGGACTTCCATGGTAGGTTTGACAGGAAAGTGTCAATTTTGTCCATGGGTTCATGGAAAAGGGGTGTCATGTTATGGGCATATGCTAGGGCATATATCGAGGCATGTTATGTTTTCCATGGGGCATGATATAAAGCGTTAAAGGCTTTGGCGACCACTATGGGTCAAGAACAAAAGGATGGCGAAAGAAGAACAAGGCGAACAATCTGGGCGACTCACGATCAGGGGCCGAGAGACCTCAAAAACTCACCATCATGGCAAAAACATCGCCATCGTGATGGGTGAAAGGTTTGGAGGGGTGGGTCGAACAATGCAGACGTTTGCTAGATATGGCATGGAGCAATCATAGGAACGAAACCCGAAGCCTAGAGGGGCAAGGATGCGCTCAGCATCATGGGAATAGAAGAGTAATGCTGTGCGTGTTGTGTGGCTGTATGTGCCGAGCAAGAGGAGCCTAAGACCTAGACCGTCTTTAGGTGTAGCTAGACACCCTGGCTAATTAAATCCTCGCCTAGCCAATGACTCACAAGACAGGTGAGGTTAGGTCCCTACACTACTCTAGTTATTGCCTCAAGAGTGATAGAGGCGGCAAGAGAGGGTATTTCCCGAAGCGGAACCCAGCTCGCTCAAGTGAGAGCGATTCGCCGTCCACAGCTTTTGAGGAAGGGATAAAGACCATAAAGGAAACTAGCAGAATGGCGATGACGTAACAGCTCCGCACAACCAAAGCGAAAGGGTGGGCATTTTCATTCCTTCTCCTTTCTCCTTCCCACCCTCTAAGGGTGCAATTATGGTAAACTGGAAAGTGAAGATTGTATGGAAAACAGTGATAAAAGGCGATGTCAGTCCAGATAGTGCTAAAGAGTTCGCTATCGAAGAGCTACGTGAAGAGCTTGGCAATTATCCCCGTCCAAACCAAAAGCTAGAAATATCTCTTGAACAGAGAAAGTAAACCCTCTCCTTTTTTTAGGGTGTTTAAGTCAATGACCATAGTTAAATCCTGTGAATTACTGGAATGTAAACACAACAAGAATGGAGCATGTGACGAAAAGGAGATAGAACTTGAAAGCCCGATAGGTCATGATCTGGCCTTCTGTGCCACCTTTGCACATGAACGATAATCCCCCCTTTCCTTTTTCTGTTATATCAACTTATGCGAAGGGTGTTAAAATGACTAGAAAAATATATTGTCCATACTGCCACCTCTACGACCTTGATACTGCCGATCCTGAAGAGGAAAAGGCCATCTGTCCAGAATGCGGTGCTAGAGCGCAATGGGAAGACGAAGTAACAATATGCGTCAATGAAGCGACACTACCAACATAACCCTTTTTTCTCTTAATCAACATTAACCGCTAAGGGTGCAACCGATGAATACAAGAATCATCAAGTCGGGTTCCTATTTTGAGATTGCCATTACGACAGATCGCTCAGGTAGGACAAGCATTGTAGTCAATGACAACAAATTCCCTTATCAAGATAAACCTCTAGTGGATGTTGAGCTTCCTGCAAGGGAAGGGCAGTTCAAAGATGCCTTTAAGCCTCTGGTCAAGATAGGCAAAGAGGTAGAGGTCAAACAAGAAAACTAACCCCTCTTTTTTTTTCGTTTAAGCGTCTTTATCCGCAAGGGTGAGTGACTTGAAGAATCAAACACAAATGGATCAAGTAGTGATGAATACCTATGGACTTGAGCTTAAAGAGAATCCGAGAGACGGAAACGAGGTCATAATCGATAGACTCTATACTGATTACGACAAATGCTTCGCGGTCAATTTCGTAAAGCTCAAATGGTCAGAATTCAACGGGAAAGCCAATTTCCCCATGTTTAGTCTGATCCTTTTGGTCAATGGAGAAGAGGCCCATGTTCAACGGTACGGCATGGCTATGTACCCATGGAAAGAGCTAATGGAAGAAACCGAGAAGATCAAGAAGAACTACAAACAAGGCTTTTACTGTCACATTGGATTAGGTTCTCCTCTCCAGGAATTCGAGAAAGGCGATGTGGAAGACTTCACTTATATCTCGCAACGAACCCCGAAAGTCTGGTTTTTCTTAGGGAACCATAAAACCTACAGTGGAGTCTTTCATTACTATGTCTGGAATCTTGATCTGATCGAAGCAATAAAGAAGAAGCTACCACTAAACAAAATATCCCCCCTCTAACCTTTTTTCTAAGGGTGCGGTTAAAGACAGTTATGCGAAGGGTGAAAAAGATGAAGCCTTCTTTGAGACAACCTTTAACGCCTGAACATGACAAGCAAAGTGTAGCCGTTGAAAGAGCAATCACTGAGTTTCTTGAGTTCTTGAGTTCTCAAAACATCATGCTCTGCAAGGTTGACCCAAAAACAGATAACCTATACGCTATCGGAAAAACCCATAGACAAGTGATATTCGACTTTTTTGGCATCGACTTCGTTAAATGGGAAGAAGAGAACCATATGTTGTTGAGCTATCTCAGGTTGTTAAATGAGGCGCAAAAATAATAACCCCTTTCTTTCTGTTAATATGGATTAACAGCTAAGGGTGAAAAACATGAATAAGACATTGAGAGATCTGGGGTACTTCTCGTATTTCATCGGTATGTTTATTGTGACCCTTAGCACACTGCTTGGATCTAGCCTACGTATGTCTCCTCTATCTCTTGAGGAACTCTTTTCAAGAATCACCGCCATCAACGCAGTCGGAGTCATATTCCTGATTCAAGGCTTTCTCTGTAGCATGGCAAGTCTATTGACTGACCCACAATAACTCCTTTTTTTTCGTTTAAATAGAATTAACTGCTAAGGGTGGGAATTGCCTGTCGAATTGAGGTAGGCGATAAACCGTCTATGAATCGTAACCTCGGAAAGAAGTGGTCTTAAGCCGATGCGTTGTACTATTGACGGTAAAGCGACGTAGCCACTCGCAGGTATGAACCACCCGTCTGCGTTTATGTAGCATTATCAGCCAAGGGTGTTCAAATGGCTCGGCTAAAATTCTATGCGATGGAGCGTGAGCTGTTTAAAGCAGAAACAGCGTTCAGGTTGACCGATGATTGCGCTAGAAAACTATTGAAACAACTTTGTCGTCATTACCATCTTAAATCCATCACGGTTGATTTTCCTAGAAGAGAACGGAACGGTAATTTTTGGTCAGAAGAACTATGCATATCCCTTCCACATAATGCCAGCTTGGAACTTGTATGTCATGAGTTTGCTCATTATCTTGAACAAGTCAATGGAAAACACAAGGTAAAGTACCATACGAAACTCTTTCTAAGTACGTTGAAGAAAGTCATCAAATACGCAAACAAATATCTTCCATCTTCTTTTCGTTTAATTGGGTATATGCGAAGGGTGTTGTTAATGAACTGTCAAAGACTCTTATGCTTGGCTCCATTGGCCTATATCATCTGGTGGTTCTACACATTGTTTGCATGGCTTATTCCATCGCTATCAAGTCCTATATCTGAAATCGTAAATGCTACATGGTGGGGCATCATATCAGTGATACTCTTCCTCGTTGGGGGCATAATCGTTCTAGTGATTGCTTTCATCGCTTTCTTTATCATCCTACTGGTTTAACTAGCACCTCCTTTTTTCTGTTATATTGAGTTATGCGAAAGGGTGATGATACGTTGTATTGCCCAAGATGCGGAAAAGAAATGAAAGATCTAAAACGCGACATTTTCAACTGCGAAAGTTGCGAAGCTACGTACCATTATGAGAGCGAGTATACACTCAAGGGATGGACCTTCAAACTCGAATAGATTCTATAACCCTCCCTTTTTCTGTTATGTCAGCTTAACCGCAAAGGGTGTATCTCGAAATGAGTGAGATAAAGAAAACGGAAGATGTCCTTGCGGAGATCAACGAGCTTGTCCAACGTGTTATTGGTAAGATTAACAGTTTGGACAGTCGAAACGATAGGGCCAGTGTGTGCGAGACAGTCTTGACCAGCGTAATTGCTGGTACAGAGCTATCACGCATCGAGAAAGTTGGCATATTATTCGGCTTGACCTCCGCTCGGGTTAGGAGCTAGGCTACTACAGTCTGCAACGCTGGTGTCGTTTCCTGCATCGAAGTTATAACAAACGTTACAACAAAGTAGGTGCAGGTTCATCTAAAGTAGGAAGGCGATGTGCGCGTAGTTACCTTTCGAAATTTGATGGCTTGGTATAGCCTTTTGACATAGCTATACGTTGCAGAGTAGAAATAGCTCTCCTAACAACCCTTATTTTTCTGTTAATTTAATATAACCGCTAAGGGTGTGAAATATGGCAACTATTGTTGTTTCGAAAAAAGGTCGAATTGACATTGAAAAAGGATTAGAAAGAATGGATTGGGACACAGAGAAATTTGAGACTGAACTTGAAATGTTCGCAAAAGCGCAACCGCCAGAGGTTCAGGAACAATTGCGAAAGCAATACAACACATACATGAACAGGTGCGGTTGGCCCATGGAGATCATTGTTGTCACAGAGTCACCGAAAAAATTGCCGAAAGAAACGAAATCGGAACCAGAAATCCAATCTTCCCCACAAACAACAGCTCTAGCAACAGTCGCTCCGACTCAAATTCCAGTAAACCAGGAGCCAAATGAACCAGAGAAAACGGAAGCTCCTATACCGATAGCGGTACAAGAACCAATACCTCAAGAAACCAAGCATGGTGAGGCAGAAACTAAGACACCAGAACGCAAGGAACTTCACGGTTACATAGTGATGAATGACGCTCTACAAGTGAAAAATCTTCTCAAAACCATAAACGTCCTAGTGGACGAGGCCACATTCAAGCTAACACCAAAGGGACTAACACTCAGATGCATGGATCCATCCAGAGTGGCCATGATCGACTTAGTGATTCCAAGAGAAGATTGCACAGAACATTCATGCAATGAAGAGATCAAGTTCTGCTTCAGTATCCAAAGATACCTAGATCCAACGCTGAAAAACATAACCAAAAACGACGCACTTAGACTCGATGTAAAAACAGGCACAGTTGACAAGATGATCACACGATTATCTGGCAAGCTCACAAGACAGTTCTCGATGCCACTTCTAGAAGTTTCCGATGAAGAGATGCCAATACCCAAGATCACCTTCAATCACTCAGCAAGACTCGTTTTGGAAAACTTGAACACACTTTTCAAAGACTTAGACGATCATGTTCGGATCATAGGAAACCAGGACAGCTTAACCTTCGAGCAAACAGGCGATATCGAAACTCTCACGACCACGCTCCAAAAAGGCGACGAAACCGTACTTAACATTGAAGCGAAGGAAGAGACAAAAGCCACATATTCAGTTTCATATCTGGGAAAACTGTTGAAAGCATTGAATCTGTTGACGGACATCGTAGAAATCAGCTACAGTACCGACATGCCAATACGAATAAGCGCAGAACTTGAGCATCTCGGAACAGTCAACTTCTGGATCGCTCCAAGAGTTGAATCCGACTAATCATCCCTTTCTTTTTTTTCTTAAGGGTGTGTATGGGAACGGTCAGCCTACGGGCAATGCGAAATGTTCTAGTGTAAGACCTTTCCCTCAACCCTTAAGGGTGATGAAATGGCAAAAGTTCTAGTCTATATGGAGGCTCAGAACAACGGCACGAGGGAGTATCCTATTTTCGAAGGTCAACTTAGCGAGAAGAATATAGAGAACTTCAGGAGAGAACTCCGCAAGGCAGTAACGAAAACTCATTGCAAGGTCGAACTGAATTCTCCATAAACCTTTTTTCTGTTAACACAGATTAACCGCAAGGGTGATATTAGATATGCGATCTTTAGTAGAGGTTGATCAAAGAATAATTCACTTTGAGGATCTGCTTAAAACATCACGAGAATGGAAAGCTAGCAGTGAGAAATTCGAGGAATTCTATGATATCTTCAGAGCGATCCTTCAAGCTGAAATTGACCAACTGAAGTGGGTTCGCTCATAAGCTCCCTTTTTTTTAAAACACATTATGCGAAGGGTGTAGTTATGAAACAAGCCTATAGGATACAAAGGAATTTTCGTCGAGAAACTGCGGTTCTAGTGAGCCAAATCCTTAAGACGGTTGAACTTTACCAGAGTCAAGGTTACAAGCTAACACTTCGGCAGCTTTACTATCAATTAGTCGTGCAAAACATATTTGCGAACCTACAGAAGAATTACGCCAAACTCTCTGACCTGTTAGGGGAGGCTCGCATGTGTGGTTTGTGCGATTGGGATGTTATCGAGGATAGAATCAGAGTTCCCAGATTCCCGAATGAGTGGAATGACATTAACGATGCCATGAACACGCTTATAGCGGTCTACCGCCGAAAAAGATGGTGCGACCAGGAAAACTATGTCGAAGTCTGGGTAGAAAAAGATGCTTTAAGTGGCGTTCTTGAACCCATAACTCATGATTTCCACGTACATCTTTTAGTGAATCGTGGCTACTCTTCCATATCAGCTATGCATGACTCAGCAATTCGGTTCAGGTTAGCGCAACAAGACGGGAAGTCCTGTTATCTCTTGTACTTTGGAGATCATGATCCAAGCGGCGAAGACATGGTTAGAGACATAAAAACTAGGATACAAGAGTTCCGTGCCGTGGTTCAAGTTGACAAAATAGCATTGACGCGCGAACAAGTAGACGAAAATCAATTACCGCCGAATCCAGCTAAAACCACAGATCCACGAGCAAGAGGATACATCGAAGAACACGGAGACCAATCATGGGAATTAGACGCACTCCCACCAGCGACACTTAACAAACTACTTACTGAAGCACTTGAGGAACTTCTAGACCGCGATAAGTACGATGAACAAATAGCTCTTGAAGACACGGATAAGGAGCGCATGGAAACCTTCGGCAAAGAACATTCTGAAAAATAACCATCCTTTTTCTCTTAACTGGGATTATGCGAAGGGTGGAACAAATGAAGATTGTCGTATTACATTGGCATGGATCTTGTCCACACTGCCATAAACCATCCTGTATTTATGTTGACTTCTACCGAGATGAAGATGGAACAAAATGGCCCGTTGGCTATGAGTGCGATTCTTGTCACGCTCAAATTACTGATGAAGAGTTCGACAAAATGGAGAAAATTGATTGCCCATGCCCCCAAGAAATAATCCAGAAACCCTAACCTTTTTCTTTCTGTTAACGAGTTATAACCGCAAAGGGTGGTGAACATACTAACTCAAATAATAAAAAACGTCTGGATAGGCGAACAAAGCGATGCTGAAACGGAAGAAACACTCAAAAACTTCGACTTCATAGTGAACCTTAATGATAGAGAATCCGAAATCGAGAAGAGTTTGGTCGAAAAACATCATATTGTCTACATAATTTTCCCTAGACCAGATAAACACTCTTTGATGAAGGCCGCAGGATACCTTTCTGGTGCAGTCGCAACAGGTAAGAGAATTTTGGTTCATTGCGAAGCTGGAATTGACCGCGCTCCATTTGTAGTAGCTTTGTGCTTGGCCATGTTATCTAGTCGTCCTTCAACAATGCCAGAATTAAGAGCAAGGCTTGCTGATGCTTACAAAACCCTTAAAAAAGCGCGACCTCAAGTGATGGAACATTATGAATGGCTATAGAAATTCACCTTTTTCTGTTAAACGAATTTATCCGCAAGGGTGAAAATATGCCGTTGTTCACGACATACTTGGCGTTTTTGAAGAAAGGCGTTGGCTGGTTTGATGACAAACCGACATACATTTCTACTGATGACAGATTCCAAAAAGGCAAATTCTTATACGTAATGAGAAACCGAGGCAACAACGAAGTTGCACCTAACGAGGATATGCTTCGTAGCTTCAAAAAACTGGCGCTGATTCAGGGAATGACAAAAGAACTATGGGAGCAATACGAGGAAAACTATCTCATCCAAATCGGTCTATCACCAGCAGCGACAGATTGGATGAAAAGAGTAGCTAATCAGTCTCTCAAAGAGAATGTTGTGCTAGTGTGCTATGAGAAAGACAGTGAACATTGCCATAGAACCTTGCTCGCTAGAGAGATCATGAGAAGATATCCTAAAGCAACTTACAAAGGCGAGTTACATGGCTTACCCTAACCCCTTTTTTCTCTTAATGTAGCTTATACGCAAGGGTGAGAACACGAAAATAAAAATACGAGAATTCTGGACGGTTGAAACAGTGGTTCCGATACCATCATCAATAATTGTTCCTCCTGAAACAACGCTGAAAAATATAGGCTTCATAACGATCTGCGACATCGCTATTGACGGCGAAAGTAAAGGCGAGATAAGATGGGATGGAAAAAAACTAAGAATTGTCAAACCATCTCTTCCAGAAGGAAAATTCTTCCCCTAACTTTTTTATTCTCGGATAAGGTATATTAACAATAAAGGGTGAATGATGTGAGATTCGATAAAAGATTCGATAAAGAGGGCAGCTTTCACACACTAGAGGAAGATATATTCCAGATATGGAAAGAACATGGACTAGAAGTAACTGAGGAAAGAGTAGAGCCAGAAGTTCAGATAACCTCTAACGATGGCAAAGCCATCACTATTTGGACTATAAAAGCAAGACGAATTCCAAGTTATGTGTCTAAGATCCCTTCCTAACCTTTTTATCTTCTCATAAGTATAATTAACCGCTAAGGGTGTGTAAATGTTCTCTGTAATTGACCTATTTTGCGGAGCTGGCGGATTTAGCGAAGGCTTTAGGCAAGCTGGCTTCAATATAGTCTTCGGGATTGACAACAATCGTGTTGCTTGTGAAACCTTCCAATATAACTTTCCTGATGCCAAAGTCGTATGTCAAGACATAAACAAATTTGAGGTCTTTCCTAAATCTGACATCATAATTGGCAGTCCACCTTGTACCGAGTTTAGCAAAGGGAACGTTAATCGAACTTGGGATACATCTCTAATTCGCAGATTTCTCTCTATTGTCAAGAAAATTAAACCAAGGTTCTTCGTCATGGAAAATGTTCCAGACTGTCAAATATCCATTACTAAAGAATTTTCGAAAGACTTCCCAACACAACTCATTCTTTCGGCTAGTGACTTTGAATGTGCCACTGTTAGAACTCGTTTGTTCGCAGGAAACTTTCCCAACACCATTCAGAAAAGTACAAAAACCGTTGTTGTCAAAGACGTAATCAAATGTGATATGTCTGGGTATCGTCAACCCTTCAAACAAGTTGTATACCGCAAGATTGATCCAAACAAACCCTTGTTCACAATATGTTCCCAGCGTATCGGAAATGAGCGTTACCTCCTACCTAATGGCAGAAGTCTTGAAGTTGCTGAATTAGCTACAATACAAGGTTTTCCATCTCACTTCATATTTCCATGTAGTAGATCAGAAGCGCAACGAATGATCGGAAATTCAGTATGCCCTCCCGTAGCTAACGCCATAGCTAAAGCAATACTTTTTTCTATTTCTAACGGTTAATAGGTTATAACCGCATGGTAAAAGGGTGAATGAAATGGTGAATGTATCAAGCCTTCCCGATGATGACTACAGAGAAAGAAAAATCTGCGACCTTTCCATAGTTCCGTCTCTTAGGTGCAACTTATCCTGTCCTTTCTGTATGTATGGAAGTTCCCCATCGAATTCAATAGAAATCAACTTCCCATCTCTCAGGCAGTTCTTAGGTACTGTTGACTGGAAGAGAGTTCCTAGTCTGGGTTTCTATGGTGGTGAACCATCTATAGAGCAAGCATTATATCAACAGGTTTTCAATACACTCCCAATAGAAACCCAAGACCATCAACGGTTTATCATCACTAATGGTGTGTGGTCTAAAACACAGAAAGAAACAACGGATTTCATTGCCTTTTGCGAATTCAATAAGTTGATCGTGTTTGTTTCAGGGACACCATATCACATGAAGTTTCAGAACCGAAAGAGGCTTGAAGAACTAGCGAAACTTGGCAAAATTCATCTGAAAGCCGATGATATAATCTACCCAATGGGGAGAGCAAGAAAACATGATTGGGATTGTTCACGAAAATGTATATGGCATAGAAGACCATCGAGAATCGCAATATTTCCGTCAGGTCACATTATCTTTCAAAACTGTGACGGAGTTGATCCTGTGATAGGACACGTTAGCTATAGTTCCTTTGATTCATGTGTAGAAAAGGTGATAGAAATTCGTCGTTGGCTCTGCCGTCGGGACAAGCACAACTTGAACAGCCTTCTTTTTTCGTTAGAAAAACAGTCAAATCCCCAATCTTTTTTGCGGTTAACTTAGTTTATCTGAAGGATGCATGAAAATAATGATGCCGAGTAACAGACAATTGAGAGAATGGTTGGTTGACGAAATGGTTGATTGGTCTTGGGAATATCATACAACTAAAGTTCCTCGATGGTCATTGGAGCTTGAGAAGAACACTTAATATCTCCTTTTTCTGTGCGGTTATACATCGTTATGCGCATAATCGGGATTATCCGAAGGGTGAATGTTAGTGAGCCTATTTGAAATGCAAAGAGAGATCAGTGAAAGACTCCTAAAGCTTCGCAAGGAAGGTGCATTGGATACACATCTTACCATCAAGGCTGATTGGACAAACGACATCATGCGTAAAATAGTTGACATACTGGCGAAAGGCAAAATAGAAGACTTCAAAATCCACAAAGCCATTATGCATCCGACCAAAGACGTTGGTCCTGCGAAACATGAGAGAAACATATGCGTAGTCTTGGTTGCATCTCCCTTCAAGGTCGATGAAATCGCCAAAGCACTACAGAAAGTCGGAGAAACCACGATTGACAGAATACAATCTGGAGCATACCTCTTCACAACAGGGGAAGGTCAGATGACTTTTCTCCTCAAAGAAGAGGAACCATAACCCTTTTTTTTCTGTTAATTTATGTTATCCGCAAAGGGTGATTTGATGAGAATACGGAAGCATTGGGATCTGGTTGAGCTACTCGCAGATAACAAGAAAGAAACCGAGCTACTGCGAGAGATGTTTCATGGAACGGATGACACTTGTTTGAAGGTACTGAGTTTTGGCTATGATCGGAAAATGCCGAGACGAACGAAAGAGCTTCAGTATTGGGCTGAAAGACAACAATTAACCATCAAACTACACAAATCTTCTTAGCATCCCTTTTTCTCTTAAATACACATAACCGCAAGGGTGAAAAAGTTGAGTGAAAGCGAATTCAAAAAACGCATATTCAAGTTGGCTATGAATCAAGGATTTGGTAGTGATGAAAAAGAGTTTTACGATACTTATATGGATGGGGTGACATTCTATAGAGTATTAACTGAAGGGTAATTACATGGTCAAAAACAAACAGGAAGAGGCAATAAAAACACTAGAGGCTCTTGTGCAGATTCCGCTTCACGATGTTGAGGAAATGGCAAAACACGCTAAAAACCAGGATTGGAAGAAGCTCAGGCAAACGGTCAAGCGGATTCAAAAACGGAAAGCCAAGTACGGTTTCTAATCTCCATAACATTTTTCTATTTCGCTTATGATGCTTTACGCGAAGGGTATTTGTATGGATTTACCTGAAAAATGTTCACAATGCAACGTGAAATGGGGCGAAGCAATAGAAACTGATGGGAAGGCAACATTTCCCTGCCTCATGATTAGAACGGACCTTGACTTCGATTCAACAGGTAGTGATGCACGGATAGAAGACCAGATTTACGAATGTAGTGAATGTCACACTTTATTCCGAGCGCGTTGGCAACTGGTTTCTTTTGTTCAATTACTTGAGAAATCCCCATAACCCTTTTTTCTCATAATGATGCTTATCCGCAAGGGTGCTAAAATGAAGAGGATAGATGACGAAGAGTTCACAAAGATGTGGCTCAATGCGGAAATAACACCGAAAGAGATTGCTGATCACTTCGGACATACAACAAACAGTATTCACGAAAAGAGAAGAGTTCTGGGATTACCCCCGAAAGGTACTGTGGGATTTGGATTATCACAATATGCGAAACGAAAACATGAACTACATGTGCAGAAAATCTTCAAATTCTTGAAGAACGAAGGCGGATTCTATCCCCACAAACTTTTAAGCCTAAAATTCTCCGAACGGGTACTCACAAGGTTGAGAAATGAAAAGGGGATATTTACGATAACCTTTAACTTTGGAAGGTCATCTGGGATGAGTCACATGCGGAAAAAACATCACTTGATTTTCAAGAAGCCCTATATTTTCAAATGTTTTGTTTGTAATAGCCGAACAGCAATGATTAGACTGATGAGCCAAGCTTTGAAAAAGCCCGAGACAGAACAACTCCAGAAGACAATAACATCTTTTCTGACAAGATACTTGACTGATGCTGAACGCTTTGCCGTCATGTGGAAACTTGGAATACGAAAGTGGGAGAGAAGCCAAGTGAAAAGCTCTATACAAATCGATGGTGTCGTGAAACCATTGGAAAGGCATTTACACAGTGTTCAACCAACACCATAACTTTTTCTCTTAATTGGAATTACCCGCGAAGGGTGAAAATTTGAAGTGTGCATACTCAGCGAATAGGGGCAATAAATGTGAGTTTTTGACGTGTCCTCGTGCTGGCGACTTAAGCGATTTTGACAAATTAACGAATCCTGAAAACGCTTATTTCGAAAGGTCATGTTACTACCGAAGAAAACCATCTTGGGAGCCGAAGAAACCATAACCTTTTTTCTGTTAACAAGATATAACCGAAGGGTGAAGTGATGTCTGAAAAAGAAAGCTATGTGAAATGGATGAAGCAGGGGTTTGCAAATCTTAGAAAGGACCTTAAAGACCCACAAGTTCGTCGGGTACTACGGGGAATAGGCGAAATGGGTCTTGCTTGCTTTGGTGGAGGCGGGCTAATCGATTTCGGTGTTCAGGTTCATTGGATGTTCATAATACTCGGTATCGGCATCATAGTATTGCTGGTATCGCATGGACTATATCTGTTGAACCACTTGTACGGTTACTAATCCCCTCTTTTTCTGTTAAACAAGATTATCCGCTAAGGGTGCGATGATGACAGTACGACAACGTATCATTATAGAAGTTGACGAACAAGATGTTGAAATCATTGAGCAACATTTGAACAAACTAGATACCCAACGGTTCTCTGGAACACTCACAATCAATTATGATCCCCCTCTTCCAGTTCAAAGGTGAAAATATTGTATTTACGAACTCAGTTAGAGTGTATCCAGGCTGACAGAATCCTGTTTCTAGAGGCTAAGGTTGCCAATCTGGAGAAGGAAAATGAAACTCTCAAGGCCGCACTGACGGGTCAAACAATAGAGGCTGAAAGAACCTACAGAGACAACATAGGCAAATTCGACCAGCTCTCTCAACGGGTCTTCGAAGTAGTGTCATATTTAGTTAGAACATGGAAGCGCCCTGTATCCTACCATGAGATCCTAAGAGCGTTCATGGCAAAATACCCGAATATGGCTAAAGAGGAAACTATATGTCGGCGCGTTAGGGAATTGGTCGAAGCTAAATGGTTAGCTACTCCCAACAGAGGCATGTTCATAACAATCCCGAAGAAAGAGACTTAAACTCCCTCCCTTTTTATTCGAAGGGTGCAAATATGCTTTTTAAGAAACGCGAAATCTACTCGAACAACGGATGGAAATGGCTACTCACTGCGTGCAAAAGAGCTATAAACCCTTACGAAATGGCCGAAATGATCTACATCGCCTCGAAAACTTGAAATATCCTCATCAATCCTCTCTTTCTTTTAATTAGGGTTATCCGCAAGGGTGAAACGATGAATAAAGTTCAGGTTCTAAATCGATTCGTCAATTTGGCAAAAACGGAAATAGTTCAATATCTAACGGAGAAAACATCATCTAAGAGACCACCGCTTGAACGCCATATCTTGGATGTACTGAGCTTCAAAGAAAAGAAAGACGGAACAATAAGTCATGAATACAAACCAATTCATGACCTCGCGTTCGTTCTAGCGTACAAGAACCTCGAAGTTGAAGACAAAATAAAAATTGAAAGACCTACAAATGTTCCATATTCAATGACAAACTTCGAAACCCTTTTTTCTCTTAACTAGAGATAACCGCAAGGGCGTTAGCATGAAGAAATGTCCATTTTGTCTATGCGAGTTCGTAACAGACGCAGACTTCAAGAATCACATGGAAACTTTCGGGTACGACAAAGACAAACATCTCCAGAAGCTTGAAAAGATACATACAAAAGCTTGGTCGGAGAACTTTCAATAATTCCTTTTTCTCTTACTGCCATTAACCGCAAAACTTAAATTACCTGAGGATAAAGGATACTACCGAATATGAGCACTATCGTTCGAATAGGACGATAGCAAAATATTGCTGGAATCACGATGCACTCTTTGGACTAAAGAAAGCCATGGGTCAAAGGAGAAACGTATTAGAGGCAATCTAAACCCAGAAACTCCGAAAGGAGAGACGAAGGGGATAAATGCCGATGACGAGCGACACTCCTCTCTTGACCTACCTCACAGTTCCAAACAATTGGGCGATGATCTCGCGTTGAGCGTAGGTGAGCCAGCACACTTTCACGGTTAAGAGACAATAACCGCAAAACTCTAAGAGTAATAGTCCTTAAATAGGCGATCTGTCTTTTCTTAGATTGTGCAAGCCTTTAAAGCCGTTTGGCAACTCTACGAGCCTTCAAATGAGATTCTAAGTCTTCTTGAAGAGTTCAGGAAAATGGTAAATGATTGCATAAGGATAGGTTTGGCTGAAAATGTTACTTCCTTATTTGCTTTGACAAAGAAATCATATCACCAACTTGCAAGGTATGATGTGCCGACTAAATATCGATTGACCGCTGTCAGCAAAGCTACTGGAATCCTCAAAACCTACAGGAACACCTTGAGAAAGCAACCCGAAGCGAAAAAACCATACGCATCCAAACTGATGCTAACCAATTGCTACCGCCTTCAAATAGCTGATGGTAAACTGAGACTTCCTTTGGGAAACAAGAGATACGCATTCATTCCACTTACATGTCGTACTCAAGCGGTTATCTCAGGTCATACTGTGAAATCCGTCACTTTGACGGCTTGCACTCTGTCAATAGCTTTTTCGAAAGAAACGGCTGTGATGGACGTAACAGGGCTAATTGGAATAGACCGTAACCTCAATAATGTCACTTTTGCTGATACTGAGGGAAAAGTTGAGAGGCATGACCTAACGAGAGCAACAGAAGTCAAAGAAGATTGCAGACAAGTCAAACGGGGCTTCACACGAAACGACTACAGAATACAAAAACAACTATACAGTAAATATGGTAGAATCCAAAGGAATCGGGTCAACTGGATACTGCATAACACTTCAGCAAACATAATTAAACAAGCTAAGAAAAAACGGTATGGTATTGTCATGGAGAACCTGAAGGGCATACGTAAACTCTATCGAAGGGGCAATGGGCAAGGCAAAGATTATAGGGCGAGGTTAAACAGTTGGAGCTTCTATGAGCTTCAACGCCAAATCGAGTATAAAGCCAAGTGGGAAGGCATTCCAGTAATTTATGTTCATCCATCTAAGACTTCCTCAGTCTGTGCGGTATGTGGCTCAAAAATAGTCGAATGTACAGAGAGGCAGGTCTTCTGTCCAAAATGCAAGCGAGCAATGGATAGAGATGAGAATGCAGCGTTGAATATTGTTAGGGCAGGGCTTCGGTTCAGCCTAAAGGGAATGGCAGGTGAAGCAGTGAAGGGGAACCCTGAAAAGGCAATCCTCAGAGCAGATACCACTCAGTTAGCTCAACACCTTACGAGCTAACAGAACCAGAGACATTATGCGAAGGGTGAAAATATTGCCAGAAAAGTTTGAATCAACCTTCGATTTCCTCAAGGCTACGAAGAGAACCTACAGGTTCCAAGAGTACGGAACAGACATCAAAATAGAAACTCTCTACATCAAGCAGTCTGCTTTCAAGATTCAGCCAAAGAAAATCAAAGTGACAGTCGAGGTTCTTGAACCCTAAAACATGCGCTAAAATGTGATGGAGGTGAAGTGAAATTGAAAGTGAACAAGTGGATGATAGTACTCGCAACTCTAACCCTTGCGAACTACGCATTCTACAACTGGCACCTTCCAATGTGGTGCTAGCCAGTTGGCATGTGCTGATAAGACCGTCCATCTTCTTTCTATAAAGCTGGTGAACACATGGGAGATGCATTAAGAGGTTTTCTCGAAGTAATCACAGTTCTGCTCTTCCTCGCTATCCTGCCTAGCTTCCTACTCTGGGAAATCCTAGTTGTCAACCCTCTAGGAGTCTGGACTTGGGTAATACTTGGAGTGACAATCTCACCCTTCATCGCATGCTTCTACATCGTCATGAGAAAGAGAGCAGTCAAGTTCTGGAATCAAATATTTGCGAAGCCCAAAGAATGGAACATCGACAAAACACTCAATGAATACGAAGCACTCATAAAGAAGAAATCGTCAACCTCCGACACTTAACACATGGGTATGTAGGCATGCGCGGTGGTGTAGGGAGATCTGACACAAATATAACCCCCCGCTTTTCTTTTGCGTATATATTACGTTATCCGCAAAGGGTGAACATATGCCTAAATCCAAGTTGTTTATAGGCTTCAAAAATGGAAAAGTTGAAACAATGATCATCACCACATCCCACGACTACGAAACCGCAGTAGACTGCGACTACTACCAAGAGGCATCAGAAGGAACCGAGAAGCAACAACTCGAAGAATGGATTAAAAGTCTAAAATGACCCCTTTTTTCTCTTAAAGTAAGTTATCCGAAAGGGTGTTCAACTTTTGCTTGAGCAGTAATATTTCTTGATGATGGTTAATGTTTGTTTATGCACTCTCTCCGTGTTGGCTATGTCCTTGATGCTTTGGCTTGCCATCAGTTCTATGTGTTTTGTGAAAGAGCCTTGTTCTTTGATCTCAAGAAGAGCCGAATTGAGTTCTTCATACAATTTTGGAGCCTTATCCTCATCCTCGATAGCCTCATTCAATAATCGACAAAATTTCTCCTTGGATCTCATGGCGCATCTCCATGAAAATCTTATAAGCGCATTGCCCTTATTACTTTATGCTTGGGCAGTTTTGGTGAAACTTTCAGACTTGAAGTTGAAACAAGTTCGCCCAGATGCCGATGACACTATCGACTGCGAAAATTGCGGAACTCCAGTAGGCACATTTGATGAGGTCTACGTTTCAAAAGACGACGAAACCTACAAGATCTGCCAGAAATGCGGAGAAATCTATAAGATCAAGGACTGACATATCTCACATTAATGGATAACTCAACAAAAACCATAGTCGGTGCTGGAGTAGGAGTGGCCGTTGTCGTAGCGTGGCAATTCTACCCGCAGAAGGACATATACAAACTCGATACAAGCATTTCTCCATTAGCCTTTCTGGAACACTCACATTGGGGCATGGTCAGCCTCATAGCGGCAACAGAAACTCAGAAGTATAAACCTTACCTAAACGGAATCGGGGCTGTTCTCATATTAAGCGAGCTTGTTCAGGATTATCCTTTCGGAATCGGAAAAAGTATCCCTCAAGAACTCGGAAACCTCGCTACCACAGCCCTTTTAGGAAGCATTTTATACGGATGCCTACAAAGATAATACGGTGAAC
>Ga0315279_10001186_pt1 | contig 44431 bp, 28 predicted proteins | sample YL17G06_20_MG_FD_203694 | JGI IMG/M metagenome (GOLD analysis project Ga0315279, IMG submission 203694) | Sediment microbial communities from Yellowstone Lake, YNP, Wyoming, USA - YL17G06_20 | ecosystem: Environmental > Aquatic > Freshwater > Lake > Sediment | place: USA: Wyoming | collected...
GTGGGGGACCGGATTTTCGTCTGCGCCGAGCCGTCCACGCTCCTGTGTGTCTCCGCGAAGGACGGCGCGATCCTGTGGTCGGGCAGCACAACCTACGCCGACGCGGCGCCGGAGAACGCACGCCAACAGGCCCTGGCGGATCAGGCCAAGGCAGACAGTCTGCGCCGCAAGCTGAAGGAACTGGAGACAGCCCAGGCCGAGGTCTCCGAGGCCCTCGGCAAGACGCCGGACGACGCCGCTTTGAAGGCGAAACTGGCCAAGCTGGAAGGCGAGGGCAAGGAGGCATCCGAAGCCCTCAAATCGCTGGCGTCCTACGTCCCGCCGAAGACCAGCGACGATACCGGCTACGCGTCCCCGACGCCGACGAGCGACGGCAAGCAGGTCTACGTGGCCTTCGGGACCGGAATCGTCGCCTGTTACGATCTGGAAGGGCACCGGCGGTGGGCGCGAAGGCTCGAGACGCAGCCGTCCCAGTACTCGGAACCTCGCCTGTACGGCGTCCCGGAATCGCCTCTCCTGGCCGGGGGCCGGCTCTTGGTTCACCTCCTGAAGTTGACCGCCCTGGACCCCGCTACCGGCAAGACGCTATGGGAGGCGGAAGCCGGGGTCCACTTCGCCTCCCCCGTGCGTGTGCGCGTCGGCACGACCGACGCGGTCCTGACCGCGTGTGGGGACATCTTCCGGGTCAGCGACGGGAAGGATCTGGCCCGGAAGATCTGGCCGTCCGAGGGGCTGCCACTGGAGACCTGCTCCTCGCCCGTCGTGCCGGGCGACACGGCGTACCTAGTCGGGAAAGGCGGCGGGGCCGTGCGGCTGAAGCCGTCGAGCGACGGCCGGATCGTGGCCGAGACGCTCTGGGAGGCGAAGGCGATCAGAGGCTGGTGCGTCGGCTCACCCGTCTACGCCGACGGACTGCTCTACGCCTTGATCGATGGCCGGTTCACGGTCCTCGACGCCGCGGATGGCAAACCGGTCTACAAGCAGGCCCTGTTCAAGGGCAAGTGCTACTCCAGCGTGGTCTTGGCCGGTCCCTATCTCTATGCCAGCAACAATGAAGGCGAGACGGTGGTGATCAAGCCCGGTCGTGAGTACCAGGAGGTGGCTCGCAACACGCTGGAGCCGTTCACGTCGTCCCTGGTCTTCTCGGGCACACGCATGTACGTCCGGGGCCAGACCCACCTGTACTGCATCGGGACCAGGTAGAAGGGAGCCAAGGTATGAAGACCGCCATCGCGATGGCTCTGCTGTTGGTGCTGTGCAGCCTGCCGGCGATCGCCGGCGAGTCGGGGCATCTGGATCACGAAGCGGCTCTGGTGAAGGATGGGGTGCTGGGCACCGTGAACGTGCTGCGGGAGTTGGACATCAAGACGGGGAAGAATCGGGTGACGGTCGAGAGTAACTACAAGTTCTCCACCGATTGGTACGGGGGCCCGGTCGAAAGCACGATTGACGGCTCGGCCATACCCTATACTGTCCATATTGCTTCCGATCCGGAGATTATCACCTACATCCTGCCCGGCTTGCGGACGGTCTCGTCTCTGAAGATCCAGTATTGGGAAGGTGATGACGCGGCTGAACCGGTCAGACTGGAGGGGTCGGCCGATGGAGGCAAGACCTGGACCGAGCTGCTCAAGAGCAAGCCGAGGAAAACCGACTTCCTCAAATGCTTCAAGCCCGCGAAGGTCAACCAACTCCGGCTGAGCCTGGAAGGTGGTCAAGTTGGGAATCTCCGCAGAATCACAGAGGTATTCGTGTACGCCGATCCCGAGGTCCCCCTGCCGCCGTTCGGCGGGAAGGACACCGGCGCGTTCAGTTTCCTCCGTGATCTCTGGTACGCTGGGAAGATCGAACAGATTCCAAGTCCCACGAAGAATGCTGTCTGGACACAGAGTTGGGGTGGCATGGCCCGTCCGCATAGCCTCTTCATATCCGAGATGGCGAGCGCGCATGACGGCTGTTGGGGGGAAGGTTCAGAGGCCGGCAAGCGGGTGTACCTGCGGTTCGACCTGGACAAGGCGTATCCGATGAACTTCGGGTTGATCGGCTGCTACCCGATGCCGAAGGGGCGCCAAGAACTGATTATTGCAGGGGACTCTGAGGCCGAGTTCTACACCGCCAATGACCAGTTGGATCCCAGCACGCTGAAGGGCAGCACCATCAAGGACCTCACCGGACAGGGGTGGATCCTCCAGAAAGCCTGGAACAAGGATCCCAACGCATGCAAGGGGTTCCTCCTAGAGCATCCCGGCAAGTGCAACCAGATGCTCCTGGTCTGGGACAGCAAGAAGACTTACGAGTACAACCGATTTGCCCACTTCGAGATGTTCGGTTCCGAGATGCCGGACGCCAGCGGCGGTCCGGAAAACCCGGCCGGCACTCCCACGAAACCGGCTGCGCCATCGGCGAGGGGAGGCTGACCCATGAGGACCACGCTCTGCTGCGGGTACGGGCTGTTGCTCGGGCTTTGCTGCCTGATGGGCGGCGTGCCGGCCCCCGCCGGCGAGTCGGGGGATAGCGATCATGAAAGGCCCTTGGTGCAAGAGGGCGTCTTGGGCACGGTGAACGCGCTGCGGGAATTGGACGTCAAGACGTGGACCAACCGCGTGAGGGCCACGAGCAACGTCGATGACAAGGCCAGTAACACCGTCACCTTCGGCGCACTGTGGGACGACACCTACCTCTACGTCGGGGTCAAGGTGCTGGACGGCAACCTGCAGAAGACCTCCGAGGCCGGGTACATGAACGACAGCGTGGAAGTCTACGTGGATCCGACGCACAACAAGGCGACCACCTACGACTCCCAGGACCGGCAGTTCGTCAAGGTGTGGAACGATGCGGCACTCCATGGCACGAATACCGCCGGCGTGATGCACGGCTGGGCGGCGATCACCGGCGGTTATACGGTGGAGCTGGCCATCCCCTGGTCGAATCTGGGCGTGACCCCGTCGGCGGGGATGACCCTCGGCTTCGATGTCGGCAACAACAACAGCGACGGCCCCTGCGGCCGCAACACTCAATTGATGTGGCATGGGACCGACCAGAACTGGCAGGACACGTCGGCCTTCGGAGATCTGGTGCTGTCGGCCCAGACCGCGGGGAAAGAAGGCGCCGCCGCCGCGCCGGACGCCGCTGTGCCGGCAACCGCCGTGACAGCCAGGAAGACTTCGAGCAAGCTGACCATCGACGGGAAGCTGGATGAAGCGGTGTGGAGCGTTCTGCCCATGACGGCCGGCAAGCTGCTGAGCGGAACTGGCACCGCCGCCGAAACGATTGACGGCAGCGGAAAGTCACTCCAACCCAAGCAGGACGGATCGGCGCCCCTGGTTCTCACCTACGCGCTGCCTGCCCTGAGGACGGTCTCGTCTCTCGTGATCGCCTATCAGGATGGTAGTGACGCGCCTGATACGGTCCGCCTGGAAGGGTCAGCGGACGGAGGCAAGACATGGCTCGATCTGTTCAAGAGCAAGGCGATCAGAAAGTCGAGCTTCCTGAAATGCTTCAAGCCCGCCAAGGTCAACATGCTGCGACTGACCCAGGAAGGCGGAGGACTCCACCGTACCAAGGAGGTCCTTGTGTACGCCGCCCCTGAGGCCCTCCCCCTGCCGCTGTTCGGCGGCCAGGACAGCGGGGCCTTCAGTTTCCTGCGCGATCTCTGGTATGCCGGCAAGATCAAGCTGGTCCCGAGTCCCATGAATGCCGTCTGGACGAGTCTCGGCGGCGGCAGGAGCTCCGTGCTGTTCCAGTCCGACATTGTCAACTCCCATGATGGCGCCTTGGGGGCAGGTGTGCCGTATGGCGTGGCTCAGCCGGACAAGCGGCTCTACCTGCGGTTCGATCTGGACAAGGCCTATCCCATGAACTTCGGGTTGATCAGCACCGATGCCGGCGAGGGCGCGCTTGCGAGGACCTCGCGGGCGGAGTTCTACACCGCCAACGGCCGCCTGGGTCCGGGCACGCTTCCGGGCAGCAGCATCAAGGATCTTACCGGCCAGGGCTGGATTCTGCAGAAAGCCTGGGACAAGGATGCCAGCGTGGGCAAGAGCTTCCCCCTGGCGCGCCCGGGCCAGTACAGCCAGATGCTACTGGTCTGGGATTGCGTCCCTGGCTCCAGTTCATGGAGCCACCTGGAGATGTTCGGTTCCGAGGCGCTGAACGCTGGTGGTGCGCCCAGCAATCTGGAGAAGTGAGGAAACGCCAGCGAAGTAGGCGCGTCAGGCGGTCCGAGGGCCGCCGCAGAAGAAGGCCTGATTGCAGGGAAAGGAATGCCATGAATACTCCGACGATGAGCGTGTGGGTCGTACTGGCCGCGTCACTCGCCGCCGCGCCTTTGGCGACGATGGCGCACGCCGCCACCAGCGCCTATGACGGGTCGATCATCATCAAGAGCGGCGACCCGGAATACGCGGAAGGCGGCACCTGGGAGGCCGGCAGGAACCGGGAGGGCGGGGCCAGCTATTACACCTACGGCATGGACAACACCGAGGCGCGTAAGACGACGTCCGCCGGCGCTTGGGCCACGTGGGCGCCAACGCTCACGGCTGGGACGTACCGCGTCTACCTCTGGCACATCGTCTGGGGCGCCCGCGGCGCGGTGACCATCGAGATTCGGCACAACGGCAAGACCGATACACTGAAGCGAGATACCGGCGACGGGCATTCGGGCTGGAACAACCTGGGCGACTACAACTTCGCCTCGGGAACCAACGGCTACATGAAGGTCACGCTCGACGGAAAGGGCACTCTCTATGCCGACGCGGTGAAGTTCCTGCCGGCTGACAAGGTGGACAAGACCACGTTTCCGCCGTACCCGAAGCCGGACGGCTCGACGCCGCGCGCCGAGAAGGGGAACATCGTTGTCTGTGGCCAGCCGCGCCTGATCCTCTACGGTGAGACGCTGGAAGAGACCGTGTCCCAACCGGCGGACGTGCCGTACTACGGCGACCTGTTCGACAAGTGGCGGCGGCAGGGGCTGAATACCGTCGGCGCGATCCTGCAATGGAACTCGTTTGAGCCCCGCAAGGACCAGTACAAATACGCGATGATCGACGGGCTGATCGAGGCGGCCAAAGAGCGCAACATGCACCTGATCATCGTCTGGTTCGGCACGTGGAGGAACCTCCAGAGCAACTACATGCCGGGGTACATCTGGGACGAGAAGATCGGGTTCCCGGCGCTCAAGGAAAATGGGAAGCCCGAGAATGGGGGCGTGTCGCCTTTCGCGACGAAGTGCGCGGAGCGGGACGGGCTGGCGCTCTCAAAACTGCTGGCGCGCGCGGCCCAGAAAGACCCCGGTCACCAGGTGCTCGTTGCCGTCCAGGTCGAGAACGAGATGCCCTGCTACATGGACTACTGCCCGCCGGCCAACGAGCACATCGGCGAGCAGGTGCCGAAGGAGTTGCTGGAGTACCTGAAGTCCATCGACACGCCGAAGCACGATCCGGCCAAGATGGGGTGGTTCACGTGGAGCCGGTACCACGGCAACGGCAGCAAGGCGTCGGGGACCTGGGAGGAGGTGTTCGGCAAGCAGCCCTGGCCGACCGACGGGCGGAAGGCCATGGGCGCCTATTACACGGGCAGGTACATCGAGATCGTGGTGCGGAAGGCGAAGGAGGCGCTCGACATCCCCATGTACGCCAACGCCTGGTGCGGCGAATCCCCCTGCGATTGGGAGTACATGGACATCTTCCACATCGGTTGCCCCAGCCTGGATGGCATGGGACCGGACAACTATGGTGAAGTGCTTAACAAGTACATAAGGCCTTGGAACAATCTCGTGCAGCCCGAGTTCTCGCCGGCGGAGCACTATTTCAGGGCCCTCTCGATGGGCGCGCTGCTGGTCGGGCAGTATTGGCAGGCCGAAGTGGAACTGATGCGGACCGGGGCGACGTTTGACCTGGTGCGGACGATGGAGCCGCTGCTGGTGAAGAAGCGCGGCCCCAACGAACTGCTCGGGTTCACCCCGGTTCTCGACAAGAAGCTGCACAAGGCCGGTTCCACGTGGGAGCAAGACTATCAGGATCTGAAGGTCAAGTTCACGGCCACGGTGGATCATCTGCCGGGCGAGACCGAATGGCGCGATTATCGGCTGCACACGGGCGGTCCGTTGCTGAACGGCAACGGGCTCATCATCAAGATGGGGCCGGATGAGTACGTCATCACCTCCACGAAGATCGACGTGGAACTCCGCCGCGCCGACGGGAGCGACATCGCCGCGGCCTTGGCGGAGCAAGGGCATTTCGAGAACGGCACTTGGGTGAAGGATAAGGACGCCACGGTCGAGGCCTCCGGAAAGTCGCTGAAGCTCAAGTTCCCGACGGCCAACCTGGAGTACGGGCAGATCCGGCTGAAGATCGCCGCGCCTGCGCCCAAGTAGGCGAGGCCTACGACCTTCGCCGCTCCGTGCTCGTCTCGTCATGCGAACTGAAATAGTGAGGATTCCGCCATGCGAAAGTGTGTGCTGGCTGTTCTGATAGCGGCGCTGTTCAGCCCGGAACTCCTCGCGGCGGCCCACGACGACGCGCCGAAACCGGCCGCCCTCAACACGCGGACCGGCTGGTTCGGTAACACCTTCAGGGGAGGCGACCGCAACAAGGGCCGATGGGTCCAACTCGATATCGACGACGTCTTTGTCTTCGCCGACGGCCGCATCGCAGCAAACTGCACCTGGGACGAGGCCGGTCGCGCCATCGGCTTCTACAAGGAGGGCGACGCGATCGGCAAAGTGGACGATTACACGGCCCTCACCGGCGGGCCGGCGATCGCGGCGGACGACCAGTACATCTTTGCCCTCCGCATGGAACGGAAGCTGAACGAGAGCGACCCCATGTGGTTCGGGCTGACCCGCTATACACTGGACGGGAAGCCCGCGAAGTGGCCCGGCGCGGAGGGCCGCGTCCGCAACGTCCTCTTCCTTCACCCGCCGTCCGACAAGGGCGGGAAGTCCCTCACCGGCGTGGCCGCGCGCGGCGGCGAGGTCTTCCTCGCCGACCCCGTCAGCCGCAAGGTCAAGGTCTACGGCTCGTCCGACATGGCGCCGAAGCGGGAGTTCGGGCTGACCCCGGACACGGACATGCCCTACAAGATGGCCTTCGACAAGGCCGGCCGGCTCTGGATCTGCCAGAAGGGCGCCGAGGGGACGTGGCGCGTGCGGGCCTACGACGCCCCCGCCGGCGCGTATGCGAACGCGGAGATCGTGGATGTCGTCGAGCCGTCGGCGATCGCGCTTGCGCCGGACGGCCGCCTCGTCGTGGCCGACAACGGCCCGCGCCAGCAGGTCCGCTTCTATGCCGTGGAAGGAGCGCCCGCACTCAAGGCATCGCTCGGCGTCGAGGGCGGCGTCTATGCCGGGCCGACCCCCGGCCGCGTCGCGGACGACCGCTTCTGCGGCCCCACCGGGGTCGGCGTCGACCAGGGGGGCAACACCTACGTCAGCTCAAACGGCCTCGGCCCCTACGCGGGGGGCAACGGCTTCGGCGCGAAGCTCCAGAAGTTCGACCCGGCCGGCAAGTGCCTCTGGACACTGGAGGGGCTGGAGTTCCTCGATTCGGCGGACGTGGATGCCGGCGAAGAGACCAGCGTTTTCACCAAGGATGCGCGCTACGAAGTGGATTGGTCCCGGCCGACGGCCGAGGGTTGGCCCCATGCGGGCTGGACGCATCGGGCGTGGACGATCGACCGCTTCAAGTATCCGAACGACCCGCGCCTCCACATCCGCCAGGAGGGCGTCCTCATCGTTCGGCTCCGCGATGGCCGCAGGCTCCTGAGCTGTCAGTGGGATGCCCACCTCTGCGTCTACCGGTTCGATGGCGAGATCGCCGCGCCGATGGCGGTGTTCTCCCGCAACGGTTCGAAGTCCGGCGAGTGGCCGCCCAACAACCCGTGCACCAACAAGGCCTGGCTCTGGGCTGACCGCAACGGCGACGGGGACTTCCAGGCGGAGGAGTTCGAGGCCATCGCGGCCGGCAACATCGACGTCATGCGGGCGTTCTTCCTTGACGACGCTGGCACGGTGTGGATCGGGGAGCAGCGCGGCACGCTTCACCGCTTTCCGCTCGACGCGGGCGCCGGCAAGGGCGGGCCGTTCTACTCGGTCCGCACGCGGACGACGACCAAGGTCCCCGACGACATCACGAACGTCCGCTTCGTCCGCTACGTCGCCGCCACCGACACGATGTACCTGGCGACCTACTCCAAGGCCAACCCGATGCAGACGTGGTATCCGATGGCGCGCGAGATCCGGCGCTACGACCGCTGGTCGACCGACCGCCGGCACGCCTGGACCACCGCCATCCCGTACCGCTTCTCGGATAACCGGGGGCGCGACATCCAGCCAATCGCCATGGATGTGGCAGGCGCCTACGTGTTCGTGGCCTATGACCTGGGGTCGGGCGACGAGCACCGGTTCGGCGAGGTCGCCATTTTCCGTGCGGCCGACGGGAGCCGTGAGGGCAGTGTCTGGGCCGGCCCGGAGGTGGGCGGGCGCATCGGGGCCATCGACTTCGGCAGTGCGGTCCACGTGCATCGGCGGTCCGACGGCACGTACGTGGTCCTCGTCGAGGACGATGAGTTCGCCAAGATCGTCTACTATCTGTGGAAGCCGGGCGACGCCGCGGCCCGTTGAGCGGGCTGAATAGCTGGAGCTGTCATGAACACAATCATCTTCTCCGCTGTGATCCTCCTCACTGCGATACGCTGCGCTCACCCGAATGCTGCGTTACTTCTTAAGTGATCGATAAGGCCGCTCCAGTTCTGTCCGGGCAGCGGCTGTGGTGAATTGCCGGCTTGCAGCTACTTGCCCTCGGCCAGCTCGTCGGTCAGCACGATGGTGCCGAAGACGCTGGTACCCTTGGCCATGCGCTCCCTCCTTCTTGGTGCATAGCCCGATCATCGTGGATTCGCGGCGGGACTACAAGACGGGGTTGGCCGGACGGTTACACGCCGACCGTCGTGACGGAACATCAAGGCTTGGCCTACTGGTGCCCGCACTGCCGCAAGGTTCATTATGCCCGGATGCCGAAGGCGGTAGTGAAGGCCGGGCTGTTCGGCCATCGGTTGACGGCCCTGGTCGCCTTCATGAAGGGCGTCTGTCACGTCTCGTTTTCCACGATCTGCAAGTTCCTCCGTCGCTTACGGTTTTTCGATGGTGAACTCGCAGCGGCCCTCCGGCAGCTCGAGGGCGAGGATGCCGTTGGGCGAGTTGCGCTTTTCGCGCTTGCCGTTCAGGGTGAGCACGAGATCGCTGGTCCACTCCCGCCCGAGGAGCAGGTAGATGTCGCGCTGCGGTCCTTCCGCGCTCCCGGTGAAACCCGTGGCCGTTTGCGTCAGCGACACGGGGCCTTTCCCGAACACACCGATCTCCCGGCAGCGGATCTCCATACCGTCCACCAGGGACACGCTCACACGCCCGTCACGCAGGCGGGCGACCCCGTACTGCCCGGTGAAGCGGAAATCGTCCGCCTCCGCCGAGACCGGGCCCGCGGCGGCGACCACGTAATCAACCGCGAGCTTACCCGGGGAAGTCAGCCGGAACGCGCTGGGCGAATCGAGCGTTTCCACGGTCGGCGGCGGCGTCTCCTTGTCGCGGGGGTAAATGATGACCGCCCAGTTCCGCCCGGCCGGCTGCCGCGCGGAAACCGCCCAGGCGTTCTGGCCCCCTTCGCCCTTCGTGATGGGCGAGACCGTAATGTCCGGCTCCTTCGGAGAGAGGAAGACCAGATCGGTGGCCACGCCGTAGTTCGGCGAATCGATGGGCGGCAACAGCACCCAGTTCGCCTTCCCGCCCGCGCCCGGCTGCGGCTTGCCGCAGAACACGGGGAGGTTGATCTGGCTGGCCGCGGGACCGTAGACGATGTCCTGCAGCACGAAGTAATCGGGCACGTCGAGGGTCGGCGATTTCACCAGCAGCACGTGCCGCCGGCTGCCGTTGCGGGTCATCCCCGGCTCCGGCGGCCCGGGCAGGAACGGACCCACCGGGATGTCGGCCGCGACGAAGTCGGCCAGCGGGCTGGTCCGAAATTCGGCGACTTCCCCGCGGCGGTGCGTCTTGCCGTCCGCGAAACTGATGATCGGATGCCAGTCCTCCCGATAGCAGCTGGCCGGGTCATCCGGGTGCAGCGCGTCGAGGATGATGGGCACCCCGCGTCCGAACAGGTGGATGGCGCCTTCATCGGGTTGATGGTGCGAGTAGATGCGGCTGGCCTTGATGGCCAGGAAGGTCTCCTTGTCGGACGGGAAATGGTTGCGCAGGATGGCGCCGAGCCCCCGCAATCGCCGGCTCTGCAGCGCGGGGACGCGCGGGGCGACGGTGGGATCGGCGACGAGAAGGTGCGGCAGCACGCCCATCTCCGTGGTCGTCTTTGCGGCTCCAGCTTCCCGCCACGCCCAGGCGGACTCCCCGGCCAGTTGCGGATTGGCGTCTTTCAGAATCCCGGTCTGGCCGCTGAGTTCCGTGACCTCCCTGTTATTGAAGCCGTGGTCGCCGAAGGGTGGGATGCGGCGCCGGCGGTCCTCCGACTTGATCGGCGCGGCAGCGGTATAGGCTGCCAGTTTCGGCTGAGGCGGGGTGAGTATTTCAATCCAGAACCGGCAGGCCGCCTGGTAACGCGGGTGCGCGCCGGCGTCGAAGATGCCGTTGTGCTTGAGCGCCCCGAGCAGGGGGGTGAACTGTCTCCACGTCCAGAGATAATAGTTCGCGATGTTCTCCTCGCCTGCCCCGTCCGGACTGATGTAGTAGGTGAACTCCTTGTCCAGTTCGCCCAGCGTGTATTGCAGCCACTGCTTCGAGTTCGGATGGTCGGGGAGCACCAGGGCCATCAGGCCCACGGCGAGATACAGGTCGCTGCCGAAGTTCGCCAGGTAGGAGGTCCGCCCCTGGTTCCAGGCATACTGCCAGTAATCGCCGTCGATGAGTGCCGAAGTGAGGAAGGCCATCTCCCGACGCGTCCTGGCGACCTGCGCCGGGTCCAGCGTGCGGGCGTTGTAGTCGAGCGCCTCGGCGACGCCCCGCATCGGCCGCGCAATCGAAATGCTCTGGACGAAGCCGCTGTATCCGACGCGGAGCAGCAAGTCCACCATGTTCTCGCCGGTGTGAGCGCCGACGCTTCCCACCGTCTTCGCGCCGCCCTCGCCAGTCAGCAATCCCTTCACCTGCGGCAGGTAGGGTCTGAACGGCTCGTGCGCCTCGATGCGTTTCCACAACGCTTCCGCCTGTGCGGGTGAGAAGAACAGACGCGGTTGCCCGGGGAGCCTCTGCTCCCAGTCCAGTTGCCAGTCCTTCACCTTGTTCAGCGGCAGGTCGCAGACCTTGGTGCGGAGATACGCCAGATAGGGATACGCCGTCCCGGAGCCGCCGGGATACCGCAACTTGGTCCATTCCCGCTTATCGCCGACGGCCAGCAGCCAGTGCCGCACGGCGTGCGCCACGGGGATGCGATAGTAGGCGTGCTCGCCCGGCTCGTCCACGAAGTGAATCTCCGCGTTGACCCCCGGCGTGAGGTGCCGCGGGTTGATGGAGGAGTCGGGATACTCCCAGTGGGCAGCATCACGTCCCACGATGGCAATCAGGTCGTTCTTCTTCTCGTCGGTGGAGTAGGTGCCGAGCCACGCGGCGTCCACGGAGGGGAAGACCGGGCGAATCGCCGTCCATACCTTCACCGCGTCGTGCGTCAGGGGGTCCTGGGCGAAGGAGTAGCAGAACGTCGCTGGGGTATAACAGACATCCGGGTCGAAGTTCTCCTTCATCAGGATGCGGAGCTGATCGGCCACGCCCCATCGCGTGTAGGACTTGCCGTGCGCCATATGTCCCTCGGGTGCGCTCCACGGATGGGGCAGATCCGCCAGGCGCAGGCGGAAGTTGTTGCGCTCCGTGACGTAGGCGTAGGGGTGGTCCACCACCATTTTCAGCTCAATCTCATAGAAGCGGTCGCCATCGAACTGAAATCGCACGCGATAGAGCTTCCAGAGCGGCCCCTGCTCGACCAGCTCGCCTTTCCATCCCAGCAGCTTCGCCTCGGTGACGAAGCGGCTCGTGGCGCGCCACACGCCGTCCGGACCCTTGAATCCGCGCAACGGGCCAGGCACGGTGGCTGCCTCGACCGGCGGATCAAAACGTCTCTCGCCGGCAAGGCGCACGTTGAACAGGCCATTGGAGACCTCAAACGTCTCGGCCTTCAGGTCGGTTTCCTTCAGCGCGGCGGCAGGCGGAGCCGCGCCAGTGAAGTCGCCGGGATCCCAGAGCACCGTGTACGTGCGGGCCCCCTGGGCGGGCAACTCATCTACGAAGAACGCGATGGCGGTCGACTTGACGAACTGCCGTTTCCCATCGTGGAAGACCACTCCCGAGAGCTGGAAAGGCATTTCCTTTTTGGCATCCACATCGTACAGCCGAATCGAGTTCAGCGTGGCCTGGTTCGCCGGGAAGTCCAGCGTATAGGTGACAAGCTCATCGACCCATTTGTGATTGAGGACATCCGTGAGGCGGATGTCGCGCGAGAATTGCCGGGGCTTGCCATCAGCAAGCTTGGGGGATTGCGCCAGCGCGGGCAGCGCCAGGCATAGACAGAGGATCGTCAGGATCGCGCGGGTGCAATTCATCTTCTTCTCCTTCGATCTGACACAAGTGGTCGCCACTCACGTGATGGTGTGGACTATCGTGCCACTTCCACCAATTCCAGATCGTCGAACCAGGCCGTGCCCGCGCCCTCGACGCACAGCTTGATGTTCAGGAAAGGATCATTCGGCGAGGGGGTGAAATCGACTTCCAGCCGGGTCCAATCGCGATCGCCGGTGAGTTTCTCCGTCCTGCGAGTCGCCTTGACGTCCTCCCAGTTGAAAAAGACGTCATCCACCTGCACGTAGGCGCCGCCGTCCTCGAGCCCCTGTGTCTTCACCCACGCCGCCAGGCGGTAGCGTTTGCTCGATTCGCCGTAGATGGCCGGGCCGCCGCCAATGGGGGAGGCGGACTTCACCTTGCCAGGCCCCAGGCCACCCACTGCGATCGACTTCGTCCCCGAATGCGCGACCCCCTCCGTCGCGTTAATGCCAGGCTGCCAGATCGGTCCGTTGTACATCTTGCCACGGGGCACGGAGGTCTCAAAGTCGTTCACCTTGTTCTGCAGGAACCCGGCCATCCCCGACTCACCGGTGGCCGGACTGGTGTAGACGGCCATCGCTTCCAGTTCCCTCGCCACGGCGCCGGGCACAGACAGGAGCCGATATCGCGCCCGCACGTGATACAGCCCGTCGGCCTCCTTGGTCTGGGGCGCTTTCATGCGGATGTGCTGGTCGTACCACTGGCTGCAAGTGGCAAAGTAGACGGGGCCGTTGGCTTCGAGCACTTCCACGAACGGGTTCATCTTCTCTTCCGTCACGAAACCGACAAAGCCGCCCGCTTGAACGTCGTCCTTGGGGATGTTGACGGGGTTGTGATGGACGAAGGAGATCCGGCCGTCCAAGAGCAGCCCGCGCATCGTTTTCTGCCATCGCTTGTGGTCGTCGCGCGATTCAGAGATCCCGCCGGCCAGCAGGTTGCTGAACTCGATCTCCTGCGGCTTGGGCGTGGCAAAGTGGCCGATGCCGTTGAGCACGTAGCCCAGGCGCTCGTCCCACGCCAGTCGAAACTCGGTGGTTTCGGTCTTGAACTCCAGCGAATCGCCCGCGTCCTTCGTGAAGGTGAACCGCGCGCCGTTCGTCGGCAATCTCGCTCCGATCAGGTTCGCCCAGTGGTAGACCGCGGGAAGCTCGTACTTCGCCCCCTTGTCGACCTCGGGGGAGAACCGGAACAACTCGACATGCCCATCGAACCAGGTCGTGATCAATCCGACCCGCTCCTTGCCGTCGCAGATGTACCACCACTGCTGTCCCTGGGCCTCCTTGGGGTACTGGCGGGCGTCGAAAAGCTCCAGGCGGAACGCCGGGGTATGCTTCATCCTCGGCAGGGCCGCGAAGGCCTTGGACTTGTCCAGCATGTTCTGAAGCTCCCCGGCGGAGGCGCGGGACGGCCCGAAGGCCAGGGCAACCAGTCCGGCTACCACGAAGGCCCAGGCGCTGACGTTCGACATGTTCCTCATTTTCTTCCCCTTCATGAAACGCAAGTGGTCAGGGCGTCCGCTGCCCCCTGTGACGCCAACCCGAGACCATTGTGGACTCGGTGGCCTATTCCAGCCCCACCCATTTGAGAGGCAATGAGGCCGGGAGCGCGGGGCGGTTGGCTATCTCGCTGCCTTGGGCCCAGCGGGGCCCCGGGCGCGGGAACCGCCAGGTATCGCCCAACTCGATGGCGCCCAGGTCCGGGGCCTTGCCGCGGGCCTCGTGGTAATAGTTCTTGTCGGCGGCGCCGGCATCCACGGCCGGACTGTTCGGACGGAGGTTGAAGTCAATCGGGTTCCAGGGCGTGAACGGCAAGCCCTTGAGGTGCATCACCTCGGGCATTTGTGTGGGCTCGAGCTTGATCCCGCAGTAGAGGTTGTGGCGGCTGGGGACAAACCCCGGCAGCTTCCAGTCCTGCGGGTGGGCGACGTAGAGGATGTTGTTTTCCAGGACCATGTTCTCGTAGCGGTGGTCGCTGCCGCACCACCAGAGCGCATCCCGCGTGTTGACCATCGTGTTGTGGATGATCCGCGCGCCCTGGGTCGGCAGAGCGCTGCCCCAGGGGCTGCCGAACTTCATCAGCGCGCCGTACTCGAGGCCGTTCTCCCTGGAGACGTAGAGGATGTTGTGGTCTATGGTCAGTCCCCCGCCCATCACCGGCGACAGGGCCAGCAGGCACAGGCCGTCCAGGATGACGTTGTGATGCACGCGGAGGTTCATCGCCGTGGTGCTGTCGAACTCGATGGAGTCGTCGCCGCAGTTCTGGACGAGGTTGTAGGCGACCTCGCTGGCGTCGGCCGGCGAAGTGGTGCCGTTGCCCCGCGGCTCCAGGCCGTCGTTGGCGGACTCGTAGAGCCAGTTGTGGCGGCAGACCGAGCGCAGCCCGCCGAAGTTCAGGTACACCGCCGCGAGATTGCAGTGGTACAGCCCACCCCAGTACTTCTGGCTGCGACGGACCCATTGGTAGGCGGGGTAGCAACTGAACTCGCAATACTCCACCGTCAGGCCGCGGGAGGTGCGGTTGGCGCGCCCGACCGGGCGTTGGCCGGGCGATTCGTGCGCAGGGACCTCAACCGAGTCGGGCTGACAAACGCCCTGGTGCGCCCCGGTCATGTAGCAGTCGCGGATCGTCACCTCATTGCCATGGACCACCACGGCCGCCCCCACCCCCATGTGCAGCCGTAGACCCTCGATGACCACGTGGTCGGCCTTCACGATGATGTTGGCCAGCGTCTTCGAGAACAGGTGCCCGGTGCCGGGGACCCAGAAGCCGGTGTCCGGGTTGCAGTAGAACTCCTTGGCGAACTCCGGCTCGGCGGTCGAGTGGCCGCCGGGGCGGTGGATCTCGATGGCGGCGGCGTTCGGGTCGGCCCCGCCCTCCAGGCGAACATAGAGGGACCCGTCCTGCCAGGCGAAGCCCTCCGGCACGCACGGCTCGAGGGCATTCTTGGGCGCGTAGAGGTTGGGGAACTGGAATTTCTTCAGGTGCTCCAGGTTCCCGTAGTTGACCAGGTTCTTCACGCCAGCCATCGCCCACCACACACGGCTGGGCACGGCAGCCTTGTACAGGTCGCCCTCGACGAGCTCGAACTTCAGCTTGACTTGGCCGGGCGGAACGGCGCCGCTGAGGGTGGCGGCCCCGCCCTTGGCGGCCCGCAACGTGATAGGCTTGCCTGGCGTCCCCCCGCGGGTGATCACCAGGTTCTGATAGTACACGCCGTCCATCAGGACGATCGTGTCGCCCGGTGCGGCCGCGTCGAGTGCTTTCTGGATGTCGTCGGCGGGAGTCCGCTGAAGTTCAGCTCCGGACGCCGAAACCGCCATCGCAGCCGCCAGGGCCGAAAAGGCCAGTAGTCCTTTCATGGGTCATCCCCTTTCCCAGAATCGATTCCCCACCCCTGCCTGCGCGTCGTCACGGCGCGGCAGGCAGCAAGAGGACGCTCTCCTGTTCGGGCCTCCTGCTATCATGGCGTCTTCCCTTGCTTGATCGCCTCGGCGTCCTTGAGGAAGGCGTCAAAAGTCCAGGTCCAGTAGAGGAATCGCTGCCGTGCGGGCGGGTCGTCGGCCAACTCGCCTAGTGCCTTGTCGCGCAGCGCCTTCATCCGTCCCACAATCTCCGGTGTCCAGAATCGACGGAACAACGATCCGGGCACGTACCAACCGCCCGGTATCTTGACGCGGCGGCTCTTCCATTCCGCAGCCTCCCAAAGGTCGCACTCCAGCCGAATGAGTTCCCGCGCGGTGCCGCCGGCCTTGCCGTAGAGCCGCCGGCACATCTCGTCCAGCACCGCGTCCACGTCCACATCGGGGTTCCACAGCACCTTCATCCAGACATAAAGCGTCGGGGCCGTGGTGGTCCACTCGCCCAGGTTCTCTCCATTGATGAACGTGCCGGCGGAGATGCCTCGAACGGCCTTATAGAAATCGCGCACGACGTGCGGGTACTGGTATGGACCGTAGGTCCAGCCAACGCAGTAATCCCAGATGGTGACGGGGAGGCATGCCTTCGACCTCCAAGCGCGCAGGCGGTCTAGCGCTTCCTGAAAATTCTCGGGTTGAGCATTCAAGGGCGTCGGATAGGTGGTCATGGCGGCCATGACCACAAGGTTGTCGGGGTATTCCACTTCTTGGGGACATTCCTGGTAGTTCCAGTAGGGCAGGTAAATCACCTTCTTGTCGGGCCAGCGTTGCTTCACGGCCTCGCACATGCGCTTGACAAACAGCCCCATGATCAGTGACGTGCCGTCGATCCACGTGCCACCGCCCCTGGCATACGTTTCTCGACAAGGGGGGCAGTGACACTGCACCGCCGTATCGGCAGGGGAAACGGTCACGCAGGTGGAGGTGACCCAGGTACAGCCGCCGCCCTTGTTCCAGACAGTCTCGCAGCCCTCAAGGAGGAACTCCAGTGTCTTCGGCGAGCTGTAGCACAAACTGTTGAAATCCCGGGCGCCATCCTTCTTGATCGCAAACATTTCCTTGTGTTCTTCATGCCACTTCTCAGGACGGCTCCCGAGGTTTTGGGGCTCGTGAACTTTGATCTTATACGGCCAACTGCACCCGCCACGCACCAGCGGCAGGTAGGTCGTCATGTTGACCGCCGCGACCCCTTCGGGGATGGCGCCCGGCGGAAAGGGAAGTGGCTGCTTGTCAGAAGAGCGTGCCTTCGTCGGAAGTTTCCATCCCTGTCGCGGGTGATACTCCCGCAGGCGGAAGACCGGTTGATCGCCGTAATGCACCGGAGGGATGACGAGCGAGGCAGATGGGACAATGCTCCGCCCGCCAAGTTCGGCAGGCCAATACCATCGCACGCCGACAAACCGCTCTAGGAAATCCGCCGCCGCCCAGGCCGTGCCGTCGTTGCTCCACTGTGCCCACCGGTCGCTCCCCGGCGGCAGCGCCTGCGAGCTGCCCACGAGAAACACGCGGTTCGGAGCGGTCTTGACGATAAACCCCTCGACCGGAATCTTCGCGGCATCAATGCCGGCCCTGCGCGTTTCCTCACCGTCGCCGATCACGATGGCGGGCCTGTCCGCAGCCGGAGGTTGGACGACCTGCTCAAGCGTTGCGCCGCTGCCAAGGCGGACCACTTCGACCAACTCGGCGACCAGCCGCCCGAGGTTCGCGCTGGGTTTGGCGTCCGCCACATAGACCACGGCGCGCGCGCGTCCCTCGCGCACGATCTCCACGGGCGGGTGCGCCGGCGCCTCCATCGAGGTCACGGGCGTCAGGTCGCGCGGCAGCGGATCAGCTCCGGCTACTCCCGGAAGCGTCATCGCAGCCGCCACGGCCGAAACGGCCAGAAGTCGTTTCAGGACTCGTTTCGTGGTGGTCCTTTCTCAAATCCAGAATCCATCTTCCACACCTGCCTGCGCCGCGTCAGGGCGCGGCAGGCGATCCCGGCGGCGCCGTGCGCACGGCGCGAAAGCCGTTCTGATCCTGCCGCGACTGTACACTGAAGGACCCGGCCCGCGGGCTGTAGGTCGCATGACCGCGGTCCGACAGGCGCAGGCTGAAGGGCGTGTCGCCAAAAAAGCCGCCGCGTAGCCCGGAGCCGATGGCGTCGTCTTTCCCGGATGTCTGCGCCGTGCCTGCGGAGTATTCTGCCTCCGGCCAATCCTTCGGCACCTCCAACGTGCCCGCCCCATGCGTGCCCGCAAATCCGCGCCCCTTGAGGTGGCTGACCGTCACCACCTGCTCCCGCACGTTGCCGCTCAGGTCCATGATCCCCCAGTAGGACGCTCCTGCCGCCACCCGTCCGCTGTCCGGCGTCGCGTAGATACCCGCACGCATCGGGCTGCCCGGCACCGCGCTCACCCCTCCGCGCACCGTGCCGCCATGGAAGTCCGGCATGGTGAAGTCGTAGTTGGCGTTGCCGGCCGTCGTGCTGTGGTTCCCGGCAATGCGCTCGTCGGCTTTGCCGTCATTCGCCAGGGTGTATTCCGCATTGGCAATGCGGGCCGTCCCCCAGGCATATTCGTTCGGCACGGGCTTGAGCGGCCCGCGGCAGGCCTTCTCGTACTCCAGCTCGGTCATCGGACGCAGACCCGCCCACGCTGCGAACTTGGCGCCGTCCCACCATGACAGGAGGTTGCACGCCTGATACGGCTTGGCCGGCTTGAGGTTCGGCCGGACGCCTGACAGCGAGTAGCGCCCCGCGGCAGTGTAATGGCCTCCCGCATGATCTCTGTCCCCGGAAGTGGTGCTGTCGTACATATCCCTCGGAATCGTGTTTAGAAAGTCCGCGAACTGGCCCCGCGTCACCTCGTACCGCATACAGTAGAAGGCCTCGTGGCCGGTCGGGAAAGCGTCGGCCAGCGCGCCTTCCGGCCCGATGGCGCCCTGGCCTTCTTCGCTCGTGCCCCAGAGCTGGCCGGGCGCCTTGCCGATGCGGCGGGCGTCGGTCCTTTCCGCAACCGGGCCGCTCCAGCCCGCGTCCACCAGGAACGGGATCGCGGCGCCGACCGTCCGGGAACCGTCGGTGCAACTGCCTGTTTCCGTCCCCCCCGAGCCCACCTTGAAGGCCCCCCGCGGCACATGGACCATCTCGGGGGCGAAGACCTTGAGGTCGGCGGCGTCCGGGGCGGCCACGCCGTCGGCGCCGTGCAGCCAGCGCAACTTCACGTTCCTGAGGTCCAGCGGGCCGTGTCCGGGACTGGCGCGGTAGATGAACACCCCCATGCCCTTGCCATCGGTCAAGCCGACATCCAGCGTCGCTCCGGCGGGAACCGCGTGATCGGCGGCCCGGGCCGAGAGGATCGCGTGGGAGTACCCCTGCATCTGGTGGCCCGCCGGCCTGAACTTCACGAACACCCACGCCGCGCTCCAGCTCTCGACCGGCAGGTCCTTGCCGGTCACGTTCTTCGCGGCCGGCTCCATCCATTTCGCCCGCCAGGTGTGGCCCCAGGAAAGGTCAAACTGCACCTCGCTCTGTCCCTCGACGGGACCGTCCACCCAGCGCACGTTGGCGATCCGGACCTGGTTGGTTTCCGCCGTCCCGCCCCGGAACCGCGCCTCCGCATCGTCGTTCGCCGGGACGCCCGGGATATCCGCCGCCGGCGTCACGCCGGCGTCCTGCGCCATGACGGCGTCGACCATCCCGGCGTACTCGACAAAGGCGTCGAACGCCCAGGTCCAGTAGAGGAAGGACTTCCGGGCGGCCGCGTCGTCGGCCAGCTCGACCAGCGCCTTGTCGCGCAGCGCCTTCATCCTGGCCACCACGTCGGGAGGCCAGATCTCCCGGAACAGCCTGGGGGGGATGCGGTTCTCGCCGACACGCAGCGGGCGCGTCAAGGACGTTCCCTCCCAACGCTCGCACTGAAGCCGCAGGAGTTCGCGGGCGCTGTCCGCGGCCGGGCCGAAAAGCCGTCGGCACATTTCGTCGAGCGCCGCGTCCACGTCCAACTCGGGGTTCCACAGCACACGATTCCAAACGTAGTACGTGGGCGCGGCGGTGATGAAACAGGCCCCACCGTAACTCAGAACGGAGGTCCCGGCAAGGAAGCCCCGGTTCTTCAGATAGAAATCCTTCACGACGTGCGGAAACTGGATCGGCCCGTACGTCCAGTCGCTGGGGCTGGCGAAGTCGATCCACGTGCGGACAGGACGACCGGACTTCGCGCTCCACGCGCGCAGTCTGCCCTCCTCCTCGCGGCGGACCACGGGTTGGTGCATCAGCCCCATCGTGTCCAGGTTGAGGTGGCTCACGACGAGGTTACCGGGGAACTCCACCTCCTCGGGGCATTTCGGGATGGCCCAGGGCACATAGATCACCGTTTTGTCCGGCCAGCGCCGCTTGACCTCCTCGCACAATCGCTTCACGAACAGGCCCATGAGCAGCTCTTCGCCGCCCTTGGCCAGCGTCTTCCGGCAGGCCGGGCAGTGGCAAGCAGCGCCAAGAGACCTGGCGCCAATATCCATGGGAGACCAGACGGTCACGCTGTTGCGGGTGATGCCACCCGGGCGGGGGCCTGCGCCCTTTTTGTCTTAGGCCCGCTCCAGACCGTCGAGGTAGAGGCCGAGCGTTTCCGGCGCGCTGTAGCAGAACACCTCGAAATCCCGGCTCCCGTCTTCCTTGACGGCAAACAGCGCCTCGTTGGTTTTCGGCACCCCGCCGACAAACTCGTAGATGCGAGCTCCGTGTTGTACGGCCTCATACGGCCAACTGTTGCCCTGGCGCATCAACCGGAAATGGTCCCCCATCCAAAGCGTCTCCGCCCTCTCGGGGAGGACGCCCGGCGCCATGGGGAGCAACTGCTCATCGAACGAGCGCGCCTGGAGCCAATACCAGTCCTGGTACATGGTCCGAAGGGGGAAGACCGGCTGATCGCGGTAGTGGGCCGGGGGGATGGCGAGCGAGGCGCGGCGGGGGATAAAGCGCCCGCCGTACTGCGCGGGCCAATACCAGCGCACGCCGACGAATCGCTCCAGAAAGTCCGCCACGGCCCAGCACGTCCCGTCGTTTGTTCCTCTCTGCGTGCTGCCCACCAGGTAGACGCGGTTCGGGGCGGTCTTGACGGCAAACCCTTCGACCGGGAATTGCGCCGCATCGATGCTGGCCCGGCGGGTTTCCTCGCAATCGCCGATCACGATGGCGGGCCGGTCGGCGGCCGGAGGCTGGTCAACCAGTTCGAGCTTCGCGCCGGTGGCGAGTTGGACCGACTCGACCAAATGGTCGATGAACTGCTTGAACATCGGGGGGCGTTCGCCACGCCTCTTCGAATCGAAGGGCTCTCTTCCCTTGGGATCGACAACATAGACCACCGCCCGCGCGTACCCGTCGCGCACGATCTCGACGGGCGGGTGCGCCGGCGCCTCCAGCCAGGTCACGGGCGTCAGGTCGCGCGGTTGAAGCTCGTTTTTCTCGGGTCCCATTCTGGCAGCAACGCAACCGGCCCCGGCCAGCGCCAGAACCGCTGTCGCGACCGCCAGGGCCGGAAGGGCAAGGAGTCGTTCCATGGGTCGTCTCCATGTCGTCTATTGTCCTTTGCGCCAGGCGTCCAGTTCGCCGGGTTTGCAGAGGCCCACCGACCAGGCATCCCCGTTGAGGGAACCGATGGGGAATTGCATCTCGGTGCCGTTGAAGGTCACTCGCTGCGGTCGGGCGAAGGCAAACGCCAGGTGCCATTTGGCGCCGGGGAAGGCCAACTCGGCGGCGGCGATCTTCCGCTCCGTGCCGGGTCTCGCCTCCACTTCCTTGCCGTTGGCATCCACCGCGATGACCCGCCCCCAGGTGGGCGCGCCCTGCGGGGAGACCCACTGGCCCGGCACGGTGAAGTACGTCGGATCGAACTGGGTCCACCCGGCGTCCATGTGCACAGTGATGCGGTCGGGCCTGAAGTCCATCCGATATCGGCAATCTCCATAGGAACTCGGCGCTCCCGTCAGAGCCGCGGGGACAGCTACCGGCCACGTAGAGTTATTCTTACAGCCCTCGAACAGCCAAGGCTTTCTTCCGTCGGAGAAGGTGAACAGCGGGCCGCCATTCAGCCGTATGGTCTCGTCATCATCGGCCAGGTAGCGGGTCAATCCGTGGTCCATGTCCATTTCGGCGATGTAGCGCTCGGCTGTCACCCGAAAGACATTGCGCAGCGGATACCGATAGACGTATTCCAGGACGGAATTCACGACGAGGTCGAAGGGCAAAGCCGCGGTGCGGATTTCCTCCGCGGCTTCGTCGGTACGATAGCTGACGCGGTACGGGATGAGCCGCTTGCCCTGTGCCGCATCTTTGCCGGCGATCCACATGATTTGCACTACCGCCGTCGCGCCCGGTGCGAGGGGGCCGAATCGCGGCGCCGCGGGCTCAGCCGTCACCCCCGTCGGCAGCTCAAAGGCCAGGGTGCCGGTGATGCTCTGCGGCAGCGTGTTCTTCACGGTGAAGGCCATTGCCCGAGGTGCTCCTTGTGCCAGGCGGGCGACGGTGGTATTCGGGGTCACCGGGAAAGGGCACTCCGGTTCCACTTGGGCAGTCTGCGTCGCGGGCAGGGTCCCCAAGACCAGATAGCCGCCCGCCACCGTGGCGCGGGCTGGCTGGCCATTCAGGGTAAGCGCCGCCTTGGCGGTCGGAAGACTGAAGCCGGTCCACCCGCCGCGCGCCGTCACCGTGCCGTCTTTGCGCACGCGCAGGTAGCCGTAATCCTTGAAGGCGACGCGAGTTTTCGGGTCATCGGCCGCCGCCAGCACGTGCTCCGGCGTGCCTGGTTGTGGTCCGAAGGCCACCGCCGCATAGTCCGTGAAGTCGGCGGCGTCCACCCGCACCAGGATGGCGTTATCGGTCTTTGCCAATCTGGTGACCGCGGTGGTTTGTGGCTTAGCCGCGTTGGCATACGGCTCGTGGGTGGCGGTGAAGACGGTCTGTCGGACGCCTGCCCGCCGGACAATCAGCATGCCCAGCGGATCAAAGGTGCGTTTCACCGATTTTCCCAGTTCGATGCCGGAGATGCCGTAGGTGACCAGCGTCTTCGGTTCGGCGGCCACGGTCACGCGCACGGCGGCGGTGTGATCATACCACTCGGGGCCGAACTTCCCCTTGCGGCTGCCGGGCTCCTCTTTGATGACAAAGTCCAGCGCCCAGCACTCGTCGGTGGTCATCGCCCGCCGATCGCCAACCAGCCAGAAGCGCTTATCCAACGCACTGGACGGTTTAAACAGCCCAGGGCGGGCGGGCCGCGGTGTGCCGAAGCTGTGCAGCAGATAGTCGTAGACGCGTGGTGTCGGGCTGGCCGCGTGAAAGACGTCCAGCAGGTACTCGCGGGTGAGCAAGAGCGCACGCGTCTCGCGGACCTTCTCGAAGACGCCGGAGGCCGACGTCGCCAGGTACTTCACCTCTGGAGCGAAGGCATGTCGAACGTCGGAACGCTGGGCGCTCCGGGTATCCCCTTCATCGACCATGAGCGTATTGTGTGAGATAGTGTTGCGCGTCCAGCCGATGTCGGCATTCTCGTACTGGATCGCGTTGTAGTCCGGGTACAGCAGTCGGCCCGCGCCATAGAAGGTAAGGCTGAATTTATCGTGGTGATCATGGCCGTAGCCTTGGGTCATGAGCTGGAACACCACCGGCGCGTCGCTGTTCCAGTAGGCCGGGGACTCCTCCGCGCGCAAGATCGCCAGCCCATAGTCGGGCCAGATCTTCGAGGACACGGCGGGCAGCTCGATCTTCTCCGGCAGCGGGCGCCGGTCGATGAGCGCGGGTTTGTGGTCCGGGACCATCGCGACAAAGGCGGCGAGGCGCGGATCGCCCGAGGCGTTGTACGCCGCGATGAGGGCGTTGGTGCAATCGAGCGCCGGGCCGGCCGGGTTGACCAAAAACAGATCGCCATTGGCATTGGTTGCGCCGTCGCCGTAGGTGACGACGCGGATCTGCCCCGGGCCGTAGCCGGTGCGCTCGATGGGGTAGGCACTGTCGATGTAATAGTCCATCAACCCCTTCGGGCTGCCCCCGCCTGGCGTCTTCTGACTCCACCAGTCCTTGCCGTCATACAGCGCGCGGTAACGGGAAACCATGGCCATGCAGTAGAGATCGGTATGGGCGAGGGGGTAGGTGGGCGCCTCGTGCCAAGGGCCGCCGTCCTTCAGCATGTTGTTGAGCACCGGGAAGTACCCGCCGATCGAAGATTCGGGCTTACGGTAGAGGCCCCAATCGATCAACTCCCGCTCCTGGACGGCCAGCCCGGCAAACGCAACGATGGAGGTGGGTTTGAAGACCAGGTTGGGGGTCTGCGTCCAGCGGTCCATCGAGCGCATCTTGAAATGCATAAAGGCTGTAATGCCCTCCTGAATCTCCTGGCGGGCTGCCGGCTCCAGCCCGTCATACACCCAGTCGAATCCGATATAGGGGCTGAAATCCGTATCGTAAAATACATCGCTCAGGTGGGGCACCCCGCCCCTGAAGAACTCGGGATTGTCGAGCGCGCCTCGTGCGCGCTTCGTCGTTCCGGCGTTCGCGCCAAACTTCTCCAGCAACCATCTCTGTGCGACTGGCACATACACCGGCTCACCGTCCAGTGCATACAGGAACGCGGCCAGAAAGCCGTCGCCCTTGCGGGCGGCCTCCTGGATGCGGGCGCAGTCCGCCTTCGCCCACTCCTGGGTGGCGATCAACTGTCGAATGCGTGTTCGCTCCTCGGGGGGCATGAAAAACGGGCGACCATGGGAGGGGATATCCCGGCCCTCGGTCTCCCCTGCGAGGACCAGGCCTGAAGCGGCCAGGCTCAGAGCCAACACCATGCCTGCGAGACTTTTCATGGCGGCTGCCTCGCGCGCTACTAGCGCGGCCTCGACGCGGAACCTCGCGAGCCGCGGCGGCCAGTCCCACGGCGACTTCATCGGCGGCATCCAGGAGTAGTCAGCCCCGCGCCTCTTCCCGTGGCGCTGCCCCTGGAAGGCGATCTCGTCGGGTCATCTGGCCTCAATCTGGAGCCGACCGAAGCGGAAATGCGCCAGCCACACCGGCCTCATCGGGGGCATCCAGTAGCAGTCGCGCGCTGGGTCCTTCGCGCGTGGCGCGCGCTGCCGTTCGAACTGGACCTCCACCGTCTTCGCCTGCCCCGCCGCGATGCCCAGCGCCGCGGCCGGGCACTTCACCACGACCGTCCACACGCCATCCGCGTACGTGTTGCTGACCAGCGCCGGCTGCAACCGGCCCTCGACCTCCCCTTCACCGTTGACGGCAAGGGAGCGCTGCGGGTCCTGGCGCAACATCCCAAGCGGGATCCACGCGGGCCTTGCCTCGACCTTAGCGGCGAGCGCGCGTTCCTCGTCCCCTGGCTTCACCACGACGGTCAATCGGTCCGCTTTCAGCGGCTGGGTCGGTTCGGCAGCCTCGAAGCGCACGAGCAGATCGCCCCCACTGAGCGCGACCCGCACCCGGGTGGCCAGGTCAGGCACCCTCCCGTAGTTGCCCTGCACCAGCGTCGCCGCCGGCAGCGCCGACCAGGCCGCGGCGTCGGCGGGAACCGCCGCCACGGTGGCCACGGTGTAGGACGGCGTCTTCCCAAGCCACTGGTGGGCCAGGTCCGCATCCGCAAAGAAGGGCTCAAACCCCTTCTGCATCCACGCGACGCGGCGGCGGTAGATGTTGGCTTCATCCTGCGGGCACGCGGCCAGCGCCTCCTCGAAGAGCTTCTTCAACGTGCTGATGGCTTCCGGCGTATACGTCTCGCCGTACATCTGGTCCGGCGGGACATAGGTCTCATCGAACTTCTGGCTCCACCTGACGTTCTCGTAACGGTCGCTAACCGTCGCGTACAACTTCTCCATCGTCTTGCCGGCCGGGCCGAAGAAGGTCATGCACTGGTCGCGGAGCAGCGCGTCCACATCGGCATTGCGGTCCCACATCAGGCGGTGCCAGAGCCAGGCCATGACGATTTCGTACTGCGGCGGGCTGGCGCCGGGACAGACCATTTCGCCCCCGGAGATGGCATACGTGTCCTGGAGCCATTTCCGGAGGTTATGCGGAAAGAAGATCGGCGCGTTGGTGAAATACGCCGGGTAGCAGTAGAAGTTCCAGACATACAGCCGCTCGCGCTTGCCGCCCAGCTTCTTGCTCCAGTCCCGCATCAGTTGCAGATTGCGCTCGTGCCAGTACGGCTCCTTGCCCATGGTGGTGGACCACATCATGCACACCTGCACGTCCATGTTCTCCGGAAGGTCGAAGTCCGGCGGCAGCATGTGCCCCTCGTAGGCCAGCATGCCCAGCCGCTTGTCCGGCCAGCGCTTGGCGATCTCGGCGGCATACGCCACGCCGTGGCGGAACAGGAGGTTCGAGTTCCTTCCAAAGCGCCCGCGGTTGAGCTGGTACTGAGGCTTGCAGCGCTCGCACACGCACAACCCTTTGATGTCCCAGATGTCCATCGGCTCGAACCCGATCCACTTGGGTCCGGGATGGCAGTGCTCGCCGAACCAGCCTCCTTTCCCGTCGTAGACATCCTGCGTTACCTGCACGCGCGCGCTCAACACGCCGGGCTGCGAGTAGCAGATGTAGTCTGGACTGCGCGTGCCATCCTCCGACGTCATCGCGGCCCAGTCGGGGTGGTCATCGAAGAACCGCTTCCCGAACCACCTGTCCGTATGGTTGATGCCGGCGAAGCCGGTGCCGGAGCCGCTGCCGGAGCCTTCCCGCGTCACCCGCATCCAGTTCGGCGGGTCGCCCCAGGTCGCGAACGCCACGTTGCGGTAGGGGAAATCGGGCGCCAGTTCCAGATTGTAGGCCTCTGGCACCGTGAGGGTCTTCACCACCGGCGTCACGATGCCCAAATCCGGGTCCTTCGGGATGTGAATGTAGAAGCGGTATCCGACGACGCGCTCCAGGAACTCGTAAACGCCGTGCAATGTCCCACGGTCCACCTCGCGGGAGATATTGTTGGTGCCGGCAGGCGCCACCTCCCCCAGGATGGCGACGCCGCGCGCGAAGGTGACGAGGCGCAGACCCTCCGGCTTGGTCGGCAGCGCCAACTGATGCTGTTCACTGAGCGCACTTCGGCCGACCAACAGCAGCGTGCCAGCCGCCGGCGCCTTGGCGGCCGGCACAATCTCCAGCCGGGCCCCGCTTGCCTTCTCGATGAACCGCTGGAGCTCCTCCGCCGCATACGCGACGGTAGCCGGCTTGCCGACCGGTATCGCGACCGGTTGGTCCGCGATCACGATAGTGGCCGCCGGCTTGCCATCCTCCACCAGCGTGACGGGCGCGGCCGCCATTGCGGTGCCCGTCAGCGAAAGCAGACATCCCATGAGTGCCATCGGTAAGCTGGTGTGCATCGTCTACTCCTCTCTCAAGGGCCTCAAGAGTGGCAAGAGACTGATAGGAATTCGCAGTCCTGATCGTCGCACTGGCGCGTGCGGGCGGCACCGCTATATCGGGGTGTGGTGGTGGTGTGTCCTCTGTCCATTGTTCCGTGTTGTGAAAGAGTGCCACGAGACGGCCGGCCGCGCGTCCTGAATCACCTGTAGATCGCTCTGCCCCACGTTTCGGCATACATGTGCGTCAGTTCCTTGCCACGAGTCGCGTAGGGCGGATTCTTGATCTCGACCAACTGGCCTTTCCAGCGTTTTCCGCTAGCATCGCTCCAGTTGATAGTCCAGCTAAGCCCCAGCTCATCACCAGGCCGCGGCGGATCGCTCCCGGCCCCCAGCAGCGTCCAGGGGATGGCACATTCGACGGTGTAGCCCTTGCCGTCCGGCGCCTTGCGGAACACACCGTGCCAACCGGCTGGATTCACCACGCCGCGATCCAGATTCATCCCGTAGCGGATCTCCAGGCACGGCTCATCGCGGAGCTGGAAATACCACAGCGTGAGATGGACGAGGCGGCCGCTGGTGTCCTGCGGGCTGGCTTCGCCCTGGCGACAGGATGGCTTCATGGCTTTCACGGGCCAGCCGAAGGCCCGGTCCGTCGACAGACGAAGCTGCACGCTGCCGCCCATCCACGCGGACCACGGATCGGTGTTCGGGTCGATGGCGTTTCGCATCGGCATCGGATCGCCCACCCGGGCCGCGACATACAGGTACTGCTTGTCGTAGGCCATGCTGCCGTGGACATAATACGACTCGGCAAACGGCCCAGCGCATCGGGCCTCAAACATGCACGACAGGTTCCAGTCCGACAAATCGCCGTCCACGGTCACCGGACCGGGGGCCGCAACGACGTCCAGCGATGATACCTGGCTCGGCTTGAACGGAATCAGTTCGTCTCCTTCATGGACGCTCGGCGTGCTGAACGTGCGCAGAAACCGCTCGGGCGAGAACGCGACTCTCTGCAGCTCGACCGCGCCGGATGCTTCAATACGCACGGTCTCACCAGCCACGAGCCGGCGGCTTCTCTTTCCGGATGGATCCGGCTTCTTCAGTTCGGCAACCACGGCACCGGCAAACACCTGCACGACCGTTTCGCGATCTGGCTCAACAGAGACACCGAACTCGGTGCCCAGATCGACAACCTTTACCGTGGGTGTGTCCACCGCATAGCCTGCGGCCGTGGGCGGCACTCGCACAACGATTCGCCCCGTGTGGAGCACGCTGTTGCCGACATCGACAAGCTCCATGTCTGCGGGCGCTTCGAGCAGGAGGTCGACACCGCTGGCCAGCTTGATCTCGGCCGTCCCTTTGCGGAGACTCAGCCCGCCCGCGGCCAGACGATCGCCCGGCTGCGGACGCGCGGGCCCATCCCAAACGCAGTCGGTCGCACGGGTCAACGTCGCGAAGGACTTCGGCAGTTTCGGCTGCGGCGGCGTGACGTAGAGCCAAACAAAGGCCGCCACGACGCTGAACACGAGCACAGCGGTTCCAGCCAACAGCAGTTTCCTTGAGGTGATGCGGGCTCCCGGCCGCCGGGATTTCCCCACTCCCTCCGATGCGGCAGGATGCGTCAGCCACGACCCCCGGTTTGCCGCCTCCTCGACCGCCTCCGCCATGACGGCCCGGTGCAGCAGGCCGTGCATCCGCGACTCGGCGCGGAAGATCCGGCGTGCTTCGTCGAAATCTCGAAGCAACTGGCTAAGTTCGGCAGCCGCTGCCTCGGTGAGTATTCCATCACGCCAGGCATCGATAAGTTCGTAAAGTCGTTCCATGTTCATCGCGGTTCACCACTAGCGTTCAGTTGTTCCTCCATGCACTCGCGGAGGGCGCCACGGGCGCGGGTCAGGGCCACGCGTACGGCATTCACGGTCCACCCGACTTCCGTCGCGATCTGCTCTGGCATCTGCGCGCCGTGATAGCGCCTCCAGACCAGCTCTTTCGCCCGAGGGGCCAGACGACCCAAACAACGTCGCAAGGCGTCGACGCGATGCTGCCAGTCGGACTCATCCACCGCCTCAGCCGCGTACAGAAGCTCGATCACATCTTCATCCAGACGGGCGGTGCGGCGTGCACGCGTGCGCTGGAAATGGAGGGTTTCGTATCGCGCCACGGTGCATGCCCACGCGAGGAAGTCGGTGCCGGCCGACCATGTCTGCGCCTTCCGGCTAACAACCAGGAAGACCTCCTGCACGATGTCCTGCGCATCGGCGAAGCGCGGCTCGATGGACAGCACGTAACCCAGAACCGCCTGCTGATGCCGCACAAACAACTGCTGGACATGCAGCGTGTGGTCGTCCGGAGTGTGGTAAGAGTCACCCATCATCACACAAGAGGACTGTCGCCCAGCCGGCGGAATTAGCAAAGAAAGACAGAATCCCTTCGCGGGCGGGAGCTGTGCTTCACGAACACCCACGCCGCGCTCGAGCTCTGGACCGGCAGATCCTTGCAGGTCACGTTCTTCGCCGCCGGTTCCATCCATTTTGCCCGCCAGGTGTGGCCCCAGGCAAGGCTGGACTGCACCGAGCTTCGCCCCGCGACCGGTCCGTCCACCCGGCACACTTCGGCGGTCCGGACGTGGTTGGCCTGCGCCGACCCGCCCCTGACCGTGCGGTGCTGCCGACTGCCTCCCTGCCGGGGCATTCTCTTGGCAGCCACCATAGCACCTTCCGCATCCGCCACGCTGCCGGCCGAGGTGACAAAGCGGAATCGCCTGACCTTCCCCCCGCAGCTTGCAGGGTCTCCGAGGGCCCCGTCGTCTCATGTCTACCGCACTGGCAGAGCCGCTCGCGCCGCACAGCCAGCCTGCTGAGCTTACGGAGACAGCCCCGTTGTATCAGGCGGCGCGCCGCGGCCTTGCTGCCGCAGACGGCGGCCACCGCGCGCCCCATTGCTCCTGCGCTCGCCCCGAGAGCGCGCTCAAGACAGAGACAGTTTCGCTCCCAGGAACACTTGCTCCACCATACCCGCGCGAGCGGAACGTCTCTCTCGCGGTGCGACCGCGCCGCGACCCTGCCCGTCACCGCGTGCACCGCGCGCATTCTCGCGTGATTCCACGGACGGACCTTCTCGCACCGTCGCCTCGCCACCGGCCGCCCACCCTTGGACTGGGCGTTGGGTCGCGCCCCACCCCCCGCCGCCGTTTTATCTCTCTTTGGCCCCGGAATCTCTGATCGGTTTGGTCAGGCCTGGCGTGTCTCACAGAAGGAGGGGGGCTGAGGAGTGAGTGCCTGGCCTATTGGGCTGCGGTTTCGGTTGGCCCTCATCAGCCGCTGCCCGCGCAGCCTTTCCTTCGCGACCCCGGCCCGCCACGCCGGCCCAGCGCGTCTCTTGCGCCTCGCGCGCCGGGCATTGCCCTGGCGGGCCTCTCGGCGCGTTCTGGCCGCGCCATCACCTCTCGCGTGGCGGCGTGGATAACTCTCGAGTCGCCTGCGGCGACCCCTGCGGGTTTCGGCCGACGCCGAAATCGAGGTTAACCGCGCCGCCAAAGTCGGGGTGAGGTGATGTCGTATGTCAGAACTTGAGGTAGAGGCCCGCTCGGCGGGCATTGCAGCGACCGTCGTGCTGCAAGTCAACCTGAAGACCCTCCAGTCTCGCCTGCACCAGTTGGCGGCGGAGCTGGCCGAGGTCCAGGGGTACGTTGGGGAGGCCCAGCTCGAAGCGGCCGAGCTGCGGCAACTCCTGGAGAGACGGCAAGGAGGTGATGGCCATGGACGTTGAGTTCTTCGACTCCCTGGAGGAGGCGCAGGCGCGCCTCCGCCAGGCGATGGAGGCGGCCGACGCGCGGGTGAAGCCTTGGCAGGCGGCCGTGAAGGTCGGCGACTGCTTCATCGCCGACGGCGGCGAGGAGGGCCTGCTGGTCTTCGGCGAGGTCCTCGAAGGCTACCGGGAGGCGCACCTGCGGCACTACCGCTTCTGCCGGTGCTTCTCGGTGGCCTGCCCGGAGGGCGAGGTCGGCGACGTGCACGTCTCGACCGTGCTGTGCCTCGTCAGCCGCGCGTTATTCGAGGCGATGCGGCAGGAAGGCTGGCAGATGGAGGCATGACCTCCACCCGGCCTGTTTTCCCGTCGCCGCGAAGGTATACTCAACGGCGCAGAAAAAGAGAGTGCTCGCGCCACCCCTTGGATTGGATTGCCTTGGATTGCCACACCATGCCACGCCGGGGGGTGCCGCGGCCTGGATGGCCACAACGCTCCACGGGGCAGATGGTTCGCAACCGCTCGGCAAAACAACTTGGCAGCGCGAGCACCAAGTTACTTATACCACAGAAACCGCAGTTTGTCAAACGGACCAGGAGATTTCCCAGGAGATTTCTGAGAGGGGAAGGCCTTCTGGATGGGCCCGTTTCTTGCACAAGGCATATTTGCCGATGGTCGCGCCGGTATTACCGCCCGCCCAGCATCTCAAGACGTTGCCGCGCCTCGCGCTTGCCCAGGCGACGAACCGCTGCCAGGCCCGCCAACTGCTTCTTTCGTGGCCGGGACTTGCCGGATTCCCAGGAGTAGATTGTCAGGGCCGCGACGCCCACGAGCCTGCCGAAGTTCTTGGCCGAAAGGCCGAGGCGGGCGCGCTGGGCCCTGACGCTGCGCGCGGAGAACCGCACCCGCTTGGCCTCTTGCGGCGCCGCCGGCGGGCTTGCGACCCGGCGCTGCTCTTGCTTCTCCAGGAAGGCGACGGTGCGGGCGAGGGCTGCCACCTGGCGCTTGAGGGCAGCGAGGTCGCGCCGGTGCTGGGCGGTGAGCCGCCGGGTCTTCTGGGTCTGGCCCCTGATCTCGCGACGGGCCGCGCGGCGGATTCTGTCGTTCAGGACGCTGAGCAGGTTGGCCATTCCTTCACTCTCCTTCTCTGGACGCGCGGCTCCCCCAATCCCTGGTCTGCATGGGTGCCAATGATGCCGCGAAATTCGTGACGCGGCAAGCATCTTCCCGAAGAACAAGGCGCAAGTCTTTCTCCTGGCCGATGCGGGCAGAGCGGGGCAGACAAGAGACGTGAGTGCTTGTAGAATAGGGCGGACGAGATATTCGGGGGGGCTGGTACGAGAGGCGTCGCTATGGCTCGGCGGTTCGATTGCCACCCGAAGAGCCCAGTCACGTCGGTAATCGGCGCGGGCGAGATTCACCTCTACGAGAGCCTCGAGTATCGCCGGAACTCCCTCGAAGGGATTCGCATGCGCCACCCCTGCGCGGCCAACGTCGAGATCCGCCACCGGGCTACCTCGGCGTGCAGTCTCGTTCTCGGCCTGGCCTCCGTTCTCGGTCTGGCGGGTTGCGGCGGCGCCTCGATGGAAGGACCTCGCCGGCTGCCGGCCCAGGAGCTGAACCTCGTCCTGGCCGCGCCCATCACGACCTGGGACGAAGCTGTGCCTTTAGGCAACGGCCTGCTGGGGGGCCTCCTGTGGGGCGAAGGGAATACCGTCCGGCTTTCCCTCGACCGCGGAGACCTGTGGGACGAGCGACCTGCAGAGGGCGTCCGCTGGGACGAGTTCACTTACGCCACGATGAAGCGTCTGGTCGCGGAGGGCAAGAATGACGAGTTGAACGCCATCTTCGACCGGCCCTACGGCAGTGTCCACCCGACCAAGATTCCGGCGGGCCGGCTGGAGGTCACGCTCGACCCGTCGCAGCAGGTCACGTCGTTCGAGCTGGACTTGGCGTCGGCGGAAGGTCGCGCCCGGTTCACCAGCGGTGCGAAGCTCGAAGCCTTTTTCAGTGCCGCGCAGCCGGTGGCGCTGGTCTCGATTCAGGGACCTGAACCGAAGGGTCTACGGTTACGGCCGCCGGAGTCGATCAAGGCCCTCGGGTACCCCGCCCCCCAGGCTGCCGCCGAGGGCGCCACGCAGTGGTTCCTCCAGGAGGCCGCCGGGGGCCTGCGCTACTGCGTCTGCGTGGGCTCGCGGCGGGCGGGAGACGCGACGCTCCTGGCGATCACGGTGACCTCGACGAAAGACGCGGCCGACCCGGTGGGAATGGCCCGTGACCGCGTGGCGTCGGCGCTGGCGGCGGGCTATGAGAAGATGATCGGCCCGCACCGCGCCTATTGGGCTGATTTCTGGGCGAAATCCAGCGTCCGGGTCCCGGAGGCCGACATTCTGCGCCATTACTACCTCGTGCAGTACTTCTACGGTGCGGCCTCGCGGCGCGGCTCGCCGCCGATGCCGCTCCAGGGGGTGTGGACGGCGGATGCCGGGGACCTGCCGCCCTGGAAGGGCGACTATCATAACGACCTCAACACCCAGATGACCTACATCGCCTACCAGACGGCGGGGCGATTCGAGGAAGGCCGAGCATTCCTCGAGTTTCTCTGGGACCTGCTGCCGGTCTTCCGCAAGTTCGCGAAGGATTTCTACGATGCGCCTGGCGCGGCCGTGCCGGGCGTGATGTCGTTGGCCGGGCAGCCGCTCGGCGGCTGGGGCCACTACAGCCTCTCGCCGACCATGGGTGCGTGGAACGGACACCTGTTCTATCTTCACTGGCGCTACACCGGCGACGACAGGTTCCTGAAGGAGCGCGCCTACCCGTGGTGCCGCGAGGTGGGGGAGTGCCTGAGGCACTTGCTCAAGCCCGATGCCCAGGGCGTCCTTAAGCTGCCCCTGTCAACTTCGCCGGAGATCTATGACAACAGCGCGCGGGCCTGGCTTACGCCTAACACCAACTACGACGTGGCCTGCCTGCGGATGCTCTTCCTCGGGCTTGCGGAGATGGCCGCTGCCACCGGGGACCGCGACGCCTCTGCGAGATGGGCCGAGACCGCCCGCACGCTCGGCGAGTTCCATATCGACCCGGAGGGGGTCCTGAAACTGGACGAGAAGCTCTACCTCCCGGGCAGCCACCGGCATCTCTCGAACCTGATCGGAATCCACCCATTCAACCTCATCACCGCGGATGGCGGCGAGCGCGCCGGCCGTGTGATCGCCGCCTCGCTGAAGCAGTGGGACAAGCTCGGCACGGGGGCGTGGTGCGGGTACAGCTTCTCGTGGATGGCATGCCTGCGGGCACGTGTCGGCGATGCGGAAGCGGCCCTGCGAAACCTTGACATCTATGTCAAGGCGTTTATCCTTCGCAACGGCTTCCATGTGAACGGGGACCAGTCGGGCATGGGGTTCTCCGGCTTCGGCTACCGGCCGTTCACCTTGGAGGGGAATTTCCTCGCCGCCCAGGCCGTCCAGGAGATGCTGCTGCAAAGCTGGAGTCCGAATCCGGGCGCCGGCAACGCGGGCGTCATCCGCCTCTTTCCCGCCACGCCGTGGCGGTGGCACGAGGCCTCGTTCGAGGACCTGCGCGCAGAGGGTGGGCATCGCGTCTCCGGGCGGCGCGAGAACAACGCGACTACGTGGTTCCGCGTCGTGGCCGGGCGCGACAGCGTGATCAAGATCCGCGACAACTTCGGCGGGCGCACGCCCCGGTGGAATCGCGACGGCGTGAAGAAGGTGGGCGCCAACTTCGAAGTCCCCCTGAAGGCCGGCGAGGCCGTTGAGGCAACGCTTCCGAAGCCCGACCGGGTACCCGCCGCGCCGGCCGATGTGGCGGAGCCGGTGGTGGTTGCCAAGCCCGGTATCCTCCGGGCCGACAGGCTCCCGCTGCGGATCGGCGCGGACAGCAACGGCAACAACCGCTTTGTCGGCGAGATGGCAGGGGTCGTGGTCTTCGACCGCGCGCTCAACGCCGAGGAGATCCAGCGCCTTGCGGACAGGGAGAAAGGCAACCCTTCGGCCATGCGCGGATGCGTTGTCGCGCTGGATTTCGGGAAGCGGGAGAACGGCGCGTTCGCCAACGAGGGCAACCGCGACCTCACGGCCAGAACCGTCGGCGAAGTCTCGGTGGTCGATGTCGCGGAAGGTTGTCCCGTCAAGGCCCTCAGTCTCGACGGCAAAGGCTTCCTGGAGATCGCGCACGACAAGGCGCTCGATTGCCTCGGCGGGGTGACGTTGGCCGCCTGGATCCGCCCCCGCCAACTGCCCGCAAGTGGGGCGCGGATCATCGACAAGTCGCCGGTCGGGGAGGCCGCCGCCTACCTCATGGACACATACCCCGTCAACTCCCTGCGACTGATCACGCGAGACCCGCACCTGATCTACGGCGCCAATCTTCCTCTGAACCAGTGGACCCACGTTGCCGCCACCGTTGACGCTGAGAGCGAGAGGCAGGTGCTCTACCTGAACGGCCGGCCAGTGGCGCAGAACCGCTGATGGCCCGACCAGCGCCATGAAGCGCTGGGTGGCGCCGGCACCGTGGTCCATCCCGAAAACCCCATCCGGTGTTGTGGCCCGGCGAGATTCGGTTTGGCGTCTGTTGGGTGTGGCGTGGGCTGGAGAAGTGGTTCTCCCAACGTGGTCCGGCCGAGGAGTGACGCCGGGCGCGGGGGACAGGTAAAAGAGACCCGCCGCCGGCAGCGTGACGGCGGGCTTTGCCGGATCAGTTCAACGGAACATCACGTCGGTCTAAGGCCTCTCGCAGGGCTTACTTCGCGAAGTCCTTCAGGGCCTTGAGGGCGCGGAGCTTCACGGTGCGGCGAGCCGGTTTCGCCTTGAACATCTGCTCCTGCTTCGTGAAGGGGTTGATGCCCTTCCGAGCGGGAACGGCCGGCTTCTGGATGACGGTGATCTTGGCGAGGCCGGGGATCACGAACACGCCAGGGCCCTTCTTGCCGATGGCGGCCTTGACCTGTGCGCCCAGCGCCTCGAACACGGCGGCGACCTGCTTGCGCTTGAGTTGCGTGGCTTCGGCGATACCGGCAAGGACCTCGCTCTTCGTTGCAGGCTTCCCCATCTTGCTTCTCCCTATCCGGGATTCCCCGAATGACCTTTCGCCCGCGACCATCGCGGACGCTTGACCATTATTGTACCTGCGCCTGGGGCTTCAGCAAGACTCTCCCCGCGCCGAAAAACCCAAGGGCGCAGAAGGAAACCTCAACTGCTATCCGGGAAATCCGGGCTTCTTGAGGGCGAGGCCGCGCGGCTGGGCTACGGACTGTCCGGCCTCCAGCCTGCCGCCGCCGAGGAGGTTGGCTGGCCGCGCGGGCGTCCGGGAGCAGGTGGTTCCCCAGGCGCCAATCACCCTAAGCAGATAGCCTGAGCTCGCTCATTCTGCCTTCCAGCCTCCGGCCGCAGACCGGGCGCACGAAAGGCTGCTGTAGGACCCGCCGTGTTCGCCGCGACCGGCGCGCTTTCTCGCCCAGGCAGGTGTGTCCTGCAAATCAACCTCCGCTTGCTCTTGCGGAATCCATAACTCTGCCTAACGCCGTGTGGGCTTGCCGCGGCAGGTTAAGAATTCCGCAGCACGGGAATACGGAGGTTGATTGCCATGCAGGAAATCAGCGAGCGAGAAAGCCGTGCCCGGAGCACGGTGAAGACCATTGACGTGTCCGACGAGCAGTGCCTCTTTTGCCCGGTCTGCAAAGGAACGGACATCGAACTGGTGGACGAGTCAGCCGGCAGTTTCCTCTGCAGCCTGGAGGAGTGGGTGTGCAGGGAGTGCCGGAGGTGTTTCCTCGTCGAGGCCAAGCGGTTCATAACCTACGAGGAGGTGGGCGGGCATGACCAGGGGTCACCTGGGACGGCCAGCCAGGGCCGAGGCTGAACGTGGCAGACGGCCCGCCAAGCACCGGCCGAGACTGCTCGTCCTGTGCGGCCCGTCGCACGCCGGCAAGTCCACGTTCGCCGAGCAGCACTGCCGGGGCTTCACGGTCGTAAGTTCAGACCGAATCCGGCGAGGTCTGACCGGACGCTGCCCGCGGTCACGCCGCGAGGCCAGGACGTGGGAGGCCTTCGAGCAGCAGAAACAGGAGGCCCTGAGGAACGGCCGCGATGTGGTGCTGGACGCCTGCCACCTGTCGAGACGGGCGAGGTGGCACTCCGTCCAGGGGCCGAACGGAAGTCACAGGAAGGTGTGCATCGTCTTCGACCTGTCGCTTGGGGCGATCCTGGCACGGTGCCGCAGAACGGGTCGGGTCGCGCTGAGCGATGTGGAGCGGATGTGGCAGGCGTTTCAGGCGTCCAAGCCCACGGCCGGGGAGTTGAGGCGTCTGGGCTTTGACGAGATGCACGTCGTGCGGCAAGGTGGCAGGCGTCGGGTCCGGCTGGGACGGGAGTCAGGGAGGCGGGCAGCGGGGAAAGCGTAGGTCCGGTGAAGTAGCGGCCGGGTAACTGCGCGCACGGGTAACGGTTCAGCCGCGCACAAGACCTCTGCGCCGCCCGGCCGTCAAAGGAGACCCGGGAGGGGGCCGGATGGCTGGGCCGGGGGCGGGTGGGGCACGGCTGGCCGAGGGGACGGAGACCCAGAGCGGTGGTCGCGCGGGTGGGTGGACAGTGGGTCCGCTCCCTACCCTTCTTGCAACCGCCTTCGGACGGGCGGCGGGGTCAGGGGTGGCCCGCGCCTCGCGCAGTCCCTGGCCGGCGCCTGCCCTCGCGCAGTATGAGCCGCCGCGCGCCAAGTCACCTCCTTTGCCCGGCTCGGCCCATAATTCTCGCTTGCGGTCTTCGACCGCGCGGGGCGAGCGGGCGAAGCGAGATTAAGGGCCTTCGCCACGAGCACGTCCGGAGGTGACATGGCATGAACGGCTCGAACGGTGAAACGGGCAGGCGGCCCCAGGCCAACTGGCGTCGCGGTGCGCAGAGCACCGACGACGGGGGCAGCAGTCCGGGCAGCCGCAGTTGCTTCATGTGCGAGCGCAGCCGACGGTCAGCGTGGTGCGAGCAGCGGCTACTTATCTGGGATCACCTGCGGGTGAACCAGCCCTGGAGGGACCGCTGGCACGTACCGCAGCCTGCGGCGGTGTGCAAAGACTGCTGCATTGCCGCGCTGGACGGCCACCACTGTGAGTGGTGGGACCTGTGCTGGCGCGGGTAGGCCGCGGGCCGCCTCGCGCGGGGCAGCGTGGACGTCTGCCCCCAGGCGAGATCGCGGCCACGCTGGCGCCAGGGCCGCGCCTCGTCGTCCTTCGTCCGCCGCTGCCCTGGCCCGCTGGTCTGGCTCAGGATTCTCACCGGGCGGCAATCACCTGCTCGGTTTTGCCTGAGCTCACTCATTCTGCCTTCCGGCCTCCGGCCGCGGGCAGGGCCAGACGATAACGCAGATGGCTCGCTCAGGCCGTTGCTTGCCCAGAGGTGATTGCCTATGCAGAGAATCCGCAATGCAGACCAGGACAGCCGCACGTCGGGCAGCGGCTGGAAGCGGCTCGTCGCAGGGACGCGCACCGGAGCGGTGTGCCGCTGCGAAGAGCGCAGGTCTTCCTTCGAACGCGAGGGCGAGGCCTGCCCGTCTGAAGAAGCCAGGGAGGTGAGAGCGTGAGCGTGCGCACGTACACGCAGGAAGAGATCGGCCGGCTCTGCGCCGACATCCAGGCCCTGAAGCCGCGGGTGCTGGTCTCGGCCAGGGACGAGGCGATTCGGGAGGCCCTGGTGGCGGCCTTCGTCGCGAACAAGGCGGCCTATGCAATGACCTACGGCGAAGAGACGGTCATCGAGCGGTTGGACGTGCCGGGGGCCGGCATGAAGCCTGTCGAGCCGGGCGAAGTCTTCAAGGACGTCAGCCTGCTCCTGTACAACTGCGTGAGCAACGGCGGCAGGGACTTCCTGCCTGAGCAGGACAGGGCCGTGCTGGATGGGATCAGGCTCGAGATCGCCTGGAGCCTGGTGGAGGCGGCGGAGGCCAGGCCGCCGCCCCTCCCTCCGGCGAGGGCGACGAGGGCCCTGGACCGTAGCGGGCCCGGTCCGATGAACGCGGGCGCCTGATAGCAGGGGTTGACAGCAGAGCCGAAGGGAAGGATACGGGTCGCGAACAGGCGGGACCCCCTGCGACATGCGACCATTCGTGAGGGGCGACGTGCGACTGGGGATGTCTGTCGGTTCACCTTGAAGCAGCAGAGGGCCCCTCCTTCCAGGTTCCCGAGGGAACCGCGGCTCGGTGCCGGGGCGCAGCGCACAAACCATTATTGTCCGCTCCGTAACGGCTGGCTGGGCCGCCCTGGTAACCGCGCAGCCGCGGACATAAAGGTTCGCCCCTTCCGGGGTTTGGTCCTGCCGGGCAGCACCTCGCCCGGGTAACGGACAAGGCCGGGTCCCCGTTCGACGGGTGTCATCCCGAGCGTGGGCGGCCTCGGAGGGGGGGCGCCTCAACATCAGGGGAGGGATCAGCGTGAAGGATTTCGAGAAGGCGTCGACGGCCCAGCTCTGGCAGGCGATCGCGGACAACGCCGAGATGGCCCAGAAGCACGTGAACTGGGTGGAGTACCTCGACAACATCAAGGTGCTCTGTGCCCTGATCGACGAGCGTGTCGAGACGTTCCAGCGCCGGATGCGGACGGAGCAATTGCTTCGAGAGCACCGCGGCGTTTGCCCCGCACCGTGACAGCACGTGCTGTAGCGTTCGCCGCGTTCGGGTGCGGCAGTTGTTGTAGTCAGGCCTGCCTCAACGCACGTAGCGCGGCCGCGAGAGTCTGGCGTATTGTCGCCGCTGCTGCAAATCCGCCAGGGCCGGCATCCTCAGGTTGTAGTCACCGTAGCTTATGGTCCACTGCCTCTGGTCAAGCTCCTGTTGTCGGCGGAGGGCATCGGCCAGATAGCCATCGGCCTCATCCGGCGCAAGGTGGTTCACGGCCATGAAGTGCTGGAGCAGCGCCGCGCGACGGGACGGATCGCGGACGAAACTGACGTGCTTTGCCTCGTGGCAGAGCCGGCAGAGGGCCTGGAAGCCGGTGAGCCACTGGTAGCCGGTGCGCGGGTTGCAGTACCAGACCTCGTGGCATTCCAGTCGATCCCGCGTGCCGCAGGCCTGGCACCTGTAGGAGGCCTGTCTGTACACCGATCGCCGGACTTGGTCCCACTGGCCGGGAGGAAGGAGTTTCGCGAGCGTGGCCAGGCGCGAGCCGGCCGGGACCGGCTCGAGGGTCAGGCGCAGGTGGGTCATGCTCGAGTATATGGAGACGCTGGCTTATAAGCGAAAGGCTAGCGGATCACCAGTGCCTCAGAATCCCCTTCTGCTCGACTCGTTCGGCTTCGGGTCACGGTCGCTCGGTTGCTGCATCCAGGATGTTGCGGTAGGTTCAGGGCTGTACTTCTTCGATGAAGGGCGGGCCTCTTCCGTTGTCAACATACCGCCTGAGCATAGTCGACATAGCTCCAGATCCGATATACACAGAGGTGCATCAGTTGAACAGGCACGGTACATCTAGGATGTCTGAGTTATCATCGTTCCCAAGTATCTCGCCGAGCACCGTGGCCTCCGGATTTCTGAGGAGCCGATGGTACCACATTGGGTAGCGCCGGGTGTCGGCCGCCCCGCGGCACTCGCCCGCTTCCCCCGCCTCGTACTTTGGTGGTCTGCCTCGTTTGCCGTGAGTTTTCACGGTCCGCGGGGCGAAGGGACGGCGAGCGATGGCATGGGGGACGGGCGTTTCCGCACCATCCACCGGCTCTGCTCGAGTTCGCGCGGCTCAGCGACGAACGCCAGGCCCTGGCGCGGCCGGGCTGCCGACCGGCCTCGTGAGCGCTATCCAGGGGTCGTCCTATGCGGATGGTGGATCGTGTCTGTGACTGACTCGTGAGCGACCGAAGCGCCTACAGCCCGATAGACTCCCTCGCCCTCCTCCTCTAACGTAGGGGCTCGTCCCTCGTCAATGTAGCGCCTCAGCCTTTTCTGGATGGTGCCGGGCATCGGTCTGATCCCCGACGAAGCGTAGACCCTACTGCAAACATCATCAGCGGAAAAGGAGCCACGTTCTGCCAAGAGCCGCGCTACGAACTTGTCTAGCGACCGCATGGTCGAGATGTACAGGGTATTGTACTGCCTTTGGCGCGGATCGACTTCGCGAACCGGCGCCTCGTCTGGTGCCTCCGGGCCCTCGGCCAAGTCTTCAGTGCCGAAGTACCTCTTCCATGACCGGGGTGTCTTCGGACAGTGCCGGCCGACTTTCTCAAAGTATTCCGCGTTTAGCTCGTAGTACGTCTTCAGCGGCCCGATGCCATGCTCGCGCACCAGCCGCCGCGTTGTTTTCGCAATAGTTCGAGCTATGACCTTCACGCCGTACTTCCCTTGGAGCCGTCGCTGCAGTTCTTCCAACGGCACCATCTCCCCCTCGGGCAAGACGGACTGGCACGCCTCGTCGAAGTGGTAGAGGAGTAGCGCACTTGCCCTGCGGGCCGATTTTCAAACTTCTGGGTCCATCTTTGAGATAAGCCTTTGGTACTTAAAAGCTTATCAACGAAGAGAAAATTTCCGCTTTTCGAGTTGACAGGGGGTCTACGTGCACTATAATAAGTGTAGGTGCTGGACTTCAGAGCAGGTGGAGTGCCATGCGTATCGGCGAACTCTTACGGCGGATTCCAGGGCTGGACAAGCGTTTTCTCTATTACCTGGAGGCCAAGGGATACATCACCCCTGAGCTCATCCAGAAGAAGCGACTTTCTCGTCGCGACTACAGCGAGGACGACGTGCACGCTGTTCAGCTCGCGTTTCACTTATACCGGCGCGGTTATGCCCCGCGGGTCGCGATCCAACTTGCCCGCAGGGAGCCCTTCCTGGTCGCCGGACTCACGGATTCTCGCCTGCTGTCTCTGGGCCTGCACAAGGCTCAGGAACTCGTGGTCGACCACTTGGGAGAGAATCAGGACGGATTTATCCAAATCGTGCCAGAAACCCAGCTGCTTGTGATCGCTGATCAGCAGCCCGGTGCGAAGGACCGCTATTGTTTACGTGTGAGCCTGCTCGCAGGCAACAGGCAGGGGCCTTTCCTCCTCGTATTCCAAACCGGAGGCAGCGTTGTCCGAACAATCACGACAGATCAAAACGGTGATGCCTTGGAGGCCGGACTGACGGATGCGGATGTCGGTGAGCTAAGGCGCTGCGATCGTGTGGAAGTAAGCGCGCTGGAGGAACCGAGTTCCACTCACCGCGGCGACGCGATCAGCCGGCCGGATGCGGGCTTAATGGAGACCTTTTAGCAGCACGGCATAACCAAAATCGAGAAGAACAGGATGCGGACCGTGAATCGTGTGGAAGATTTGCCTTTCGAGACGGACCCTGCCAAGATCGCCGGTCTGTTGCTCCGTTCGCGGCCGGCGGCCATCCCTCCCAACTTGAGGGCACATTTGAACCTGAGCGTCGTCGAGGAACTCTTATGGCTCGCGCGTAACGCCGGGGGGTTGCCCGCGTCTCAGGCCGAGACGATGAGCGCCTTGACGTGCAGCCTCCGTGTTGCGAGGGCACTCCAGAGCCTAGAAGAACGCAATACTGCCAGGGCCCTCGTGTTGATGGAGGCTTTCGACCATTACTGGAAAGGCACAATAGCTGGTCATCGCGGGGCTGCGTACCACGCTGAGCGCGCCTTATCTCGCGCGCTTCGCCTTCGAAACGTGCTCGACAAATATCGTCTAATTGACCTTCACTTCGCCGTAGATCTAGGTCGGCTGCATGGGCTTGTAGATGTTGACAGAGCAGTGCAAATCTATAAGGAGATATCGTCGAAGTGCGATGCGCTCTTTCAGGAGGCCCACGGCATTGAGATAACGCAAGACGTAGACACATTGCAGGCGAAGATCCGAGCGGAGTTAGCCCGACTCCTTCACGCGAGAGGCGCCTGGTTAGAAGCGGCCGACCACGCGGGGGCTGCAGCTGAGATTCTCGACCGACACGGCATCGTAGCGGACGCGCATCGGGCTCGCCTGACAGAAGGCTTAGCGCTGGCAGCGGCAGGCAAGGACCTGGAGGCTCTCGCGAAGTTGAAGCTTGTTCACGATTACGCCGCGGCCTCAGGTATGCCTCAAGTCGGGACAGCGATTGGACGAGCGATGTGGCGTGTGCTGAGGAGGTCGCGGCGCTTTCAGGATGCAGACTGGCTTCTGCACAGCACTATGTCCGCCATTCATGCCCTTGCCGGCGCGCCTGTGGGAGCGGTCGTAGAGATGGCGCAGTTCTGTGATGAAGCGCACTGGCCTGGTCAGGCGTCCGAACTCCTGGATGGTTTCTATCGTCGCTTCACACAGGCGGGCGACCGCAGGTCAGCTCTTGAGTGCTGTTTGGCCCAGGTCGAACACTACATATCCGAGGGAGACTTGAGTACTGCTACGGCGTGGCTGCGAAAGGCCAGGCTCGCATATGTGCCTGCGCTTGGCCCTGTCTGGCGGGCGGAGCTATATTCCCATGTTGGTCGTGTCGCCCTTGTACATGCTCGCCACGCGTTCCGGGCAGTGCGACCTTTCATAAGTGCTGGGCGTCTATATGCCAGGCACGGCTCCCTGATGCAGGTTCAGAGTACTTTGGTGGATTTGGCGATGGCCTATGCGGAGCTCAGATTGTTCGAGTTTGCCCTGCGTGCTCTTGATGAGGCGATAAGAATCCCGATACCCCGGGACGGATGTCGTTACGCTTCGATTCTCGTGAAAGGCGCGTCGGTGTACCGCCACCTGGGCAGAGTTGCAGAGGCGAGGGCTCTCCTTGAGCGAGCAATCCCGATCCTACGAGGTGCTTTGGCGGGTCAAGAGGTAGCTGTTGCTTTGCGGGCACTAGGCGCCGTCTGTGACGAAGAAGGGGATATGGCTGGTGCACAGGCGTGTTGCGGGGAATCCCGCAGGTTGTTCCTTCTTGAAGAAAAGCACCTCGAAGCCGCACTTTGCGCTATCAACCTTGAGACTGTGGCCTTGCGGCGGGGCAGCTTGCAGGAAGCGCGCCTTCTGCTTGCTACTGCGATCCGGGACGTGCGCCGCGCCCCAGGGACCGGTATGCCCATCCTGCTACAGATCTGCCTAGCAGATCTGCACGTTGTCGAGGGATGTGCCAGGAAGGCATTGCGTCTGTACTCAAAAATTCTTCGCCGCGCAAAAGTGACGCGCCTACCAGTCGTTGATACCGGTCATGTTTATAACGGTATGGCTGAAGCATACCTCTTGCTGGGCTCGCACGAAGAAGCACTGCGATTGAAGCAGAAAGCCATCCAGTGTACCGAGACGTACCGCACAGCATTCAAAGGCCAAGTGTCAGCATTATCCGGTCACCCGGCGGGGTGTTGCAGCGCGGAAGTGTCAGCATTACCCGGTCAGCCCAGGAACGGGCGTTGGGGCAGCGT
>Ga0315279_10001187_pt1 | contig 44409 bp, 35 predicted proteins | sample YL17G06_20_MG_FD_203694 | JGI IMG/M metagenome (GOLD analysis project Ga0315279, IMG submission 203694) | Sediment microbial communities from Yellowstone Lake, YNP, Wyoming, USA - YL17G06_20 | ecosystem: Environmental > Aquatic > Freshwater > Lake > Sediment | place: USA: Wyoming | collected...
GAGAGGGCTATATATTTTGGTCGACACTGTCCATTTCCTCGTACTCCCCCCTCGGTCGCTGCGGCGACCCACGTTCTCCCCTAAGGGGGAGAGGGCTATATATTTTGGTCGACACTGTCCATTTTCTCGTACTCCCCCTTCGGTCGCTGCGGCGACCCACGTTCTCCCCCAAGGGGGAGAGGGCTATATATTTTGGTCGACACTGTCCATTTCCTCGTACTCCCCCCTCGGTCGCTGCGGCGACCCACGTTGGCCCCGGCCAGCCGGGGGCGAGGCGCTTCGCCTTTCGCTCACTGGCCCCGAGCAGAGCCCAGGGGAGGGCGTCGAGCCCTTCGATCCGTCGGCTGACGGACTTGGGGCCGTGAGGTTGTTGAACGGCGAAGGTCGAACCGTGCCGCCTCGTCCGCACGACGTATCTGCGCATGCGAAGATGGGCCAGGCGAACAAAAGGCAAACAAATTAAGAACAAAAATTGATTTTTGAGGAACGAAGCCGTCAACTTATTGAAAACAAAGGGCGGGGATCGGGACGAACCCGTAAACGAACCCGAAGAGGGGGCCTGAAAGCCGTCAACCTATTGAAAATAGGGGAGATAAACGAACCCGCAGGGAAGCCGAAGCGGAGGTTTTGGGCCTCTATCTTGTTGATACCATTAGTTCACGATGACGCATGGAAATGGCACAAAACCGCTATTAGTCGATTTTCGATTTTAGATTTTGGATTTACGATTGCCGATTGAAGCGATTTTGAATTTTCGATTTTCCGTCGGCTGACGCATTGCCGATTGCCGATTGCACAAGACAAAGGCGGGAGTAGTGAATAGCGAATAGGGAGTAGCGGCGGCCGGAATCGATTTTCGATTTCAGATTGCCGATTTTCGATTTTCCAATTTCGAATTTCCAGTTTCGAGCACAGATTTCACACGGGATAATCGAAAATCTAAAATCCAAAATCAAAAATGGTGGCTCTCCGATCCTGGCGTTATAATTCCAGTGGAGGCGGGGCATGCGCTTTGAAGATTTTTCCTTTGGTTCGATTCGGATCGGCGGCACCACCTACGAGCACGATGTGGTTATCGATCGTGGGGAAATCTACAAGCGGAAGAAGAAAGCTTCCAAGAAGTTCCGCGACGAGTATGCTCACACGCCGCTCTCGGCGGAGGAAAACATTCCCTGGAAATGCCGGCGGCTGGTAGTGGGGACAGGCGCCAACGGCGCTCTGCCCGTAATGAAGGAAGTGAAGCTCGAGGCCGAGCGACGCAAGATCGAACTGCTGATCCTCCCCACGCGGCAAGCCATCGAAGTTCTGAACCAGGAGCCTGAAGAGACCAACGCGATCTTACATGTGACTTGCTGAGGCCTGCCTCCCCGAATCAGGGTAGGTCGTAGGTGGTAGGTCGTAGGTGGGGTTGCCCACATGCCACCTCCCACCTGCCTTATTCAGTTTGCTCCAGGGCGGCCACTAGCAGAGAAGCTTTCCGCGCGAGGTTGAGCGCGCGCTGGAGATCACCCTCTTCCAGCGCCCGTCCGGACTGCGTGAAAAAAGTGCGCGCGTCCGCGAGTGTCTTGCGGTCCGAAGGTGAGAGGCGGGTCTCCGGGAGGCGGGCCAGTCGCTGGCGAATATCTTCCTGCAATCCCCGAATCTGCTGCCGCACCGTGGATTCCTCGGCGGAGCTCTTGCCGGGTTCGAGGGCCGGAACTTCGGCGGGAGGCGGCGCTATGGCTTCGGGCGTGGTCTCGACGGCAGCGGGTGGCGGCTCGGTCCGCAGGACGCGGCGGCGGCGCGCAGGCCGGGGCGGGGGAGTCGGCTGGGGTGCAACTTCCTCAGGTTTCGGGGGAGGCGCGGGCTCCTCAATCACCATGGTTTGGGGCAACGCGGTCGAGGTCGGTGCAGTCGCAGGAGGCGGCGAAGGAACATAGACGATGCGCGAGGGTGCCTGCCGCTTCGGACACCCTCCGATCAGCAACGCCAAACCACAGACTGAGGACAGGGCTTCCCGTCTCACGGTAGTTGGGATTCTACCACGCTTACTTGATGGCCTCGCCTTTGGTTTCTCGGGCAAAGGCCAGCACGACGAGGCCCAACAGGTAAATCACGGCGATGGAGCTTGCGGCGCGGGCGAACGTGCCCAAGCGTAAGACCAGGTAGCCGGTCAGGAAAGGTCCGGCGGCGGCCAGGATGCGGCCCGCATTGAAGCAGAAACCAGCGCCCGTGGCCCGGACGCGCGTGGGATAGAGTTCGGGCAGGTAGATGGGAAACCCGCTGAAGATACCGTTGGAAAAGAGTCCGAGGAGGGGCAGCAGCCACATCACCGTCGTGTAGGATGAGGGCGCAAGAAAGGTGGCGGGAAGCGCCACCGCCGAGCCCAACATCATCAGCAGGAAGGCGCCTCGCCTGCCCCACCACTCCGCGATCAGCGGAAAAACCAGGTAACCCACGATCGCCCCGGCATTGAGGCTCATGACTGCGTAGCTCACCCGATGCGCTGTGGAGACCGGATCGAGGTGCTGAGGCGCGAGGAGTTCCTGAATGAGCGACGGCGTCCAGTTGGTGGCACCCCACAGGCCGAACACCGCCACGAAGGCAAGCGCCGAACCTATCAGCGTGTCGCGGCGGGCTTCCGGGGAGAAGAGTTCGAGGAGCGTGAGGCGACGCGAGCGCTGGGCACGTTCCACACGTTTAACCTGCAGCCATGCCTCCGGTTCGCGGACCTTGAGGCGAGCGAAAAGGGCTACCAGCGCAGGAATTAAGCCTACGAAGAACATCACCCGCCAACTGTGCGCGGAAAGCAGGAGGTTGATTCCCGCGGCCAGGAAAAAGCCCACGCCCCAGGCGGACTGCAACAAGCCTGCGCCCTTTACGCGCAGGGATTCCGGCCAGACCTCCGCCACCAGCGTCGCGCCGGCCGCCCACTCCCCGCCCACGCCCAGCGCCGTGAGGAAGCGATAGATGCCCAGTTCCCACCAGGTGCGGGAGAGCCCCGCGAGAGCGGTAAAGACGGCATAGATAAGAATGGTGATGACCAGGGTGCGAGTGCGGCCCAGGTAGTCCGCCAGGATGCCAAAGGTCACACCCCCTAAAGCCCAGCCCACCACGAAGACGGAGAAAATGATGCCGCCATACCAGCCGATGTTCTGAGGTGAGCCGCGCGCGCCCAGCAGCTCGCGTAGCGCGGGCGTCATGACCTGCGCGTAGATCAGAGCGTCCATGGAATCGAAGACCCAGCCGAGCCACGCCACCAGAAGCACGAGCCACGCGTACCCAGGGAGTTGCCTCCAGGGGGAAGTGGGAGGCTGAGTGATTGTGGAGGGCAGTGGTGTGTTCATCGATGCCAACCTGGAGGACGCCGCGGCGGACGCCGCAAGATTTCGAGTGAACGAAAACGCGAAGCAATAAAGCGCAGGCCGAAGTCCTGGAGGAAGACTTGGCCCGGCATCCCGGCCGCACTCAAGAGGACAAAGAGCAGGCCACTAAGCAGGAGCAGACCAGCCACAGCCAAGCCAAGGGTCAGTGGCTTCCACACCCAGACGAGTCCCACTAAGGGTAGCGCCAGAACCACCAGCGCCGCGGCGATGATCGCTCCAGAGAAAATGCCCACCAGGACCGGAAAGAGGAAAAGCAAAACCGCCACGCCCACAGCCACCGATACCGCAAACCGCAACAAGAGGTAGATGGCGAAGGAACCCGGTTCGCCGCGCATCTTTGCCGCGAGCTGGCGCCAGCTCGCGGGTAGTGACCAGCGCCCGGCGTACATCAAGGGAACCACCAGGTCGTCGGTAAGGGTTATCAACACAGCCACGATCAGCCCCGCGAACACTACCGCCGCAAGCGTGGCCATCAGGATCAACGAAGGGAGTAGCGACGGGGCTGGTGCGGCTCGCCAATGCGCGGAGGCGGCCAGCGCAGCGGCGGAAACCACTACGCCCAGCGACGCCAGAATCGCCAGTAACCAGAAGAAATAAGCTTGGCCCAAGGGTCGGACGGCCTTCCAGGCCGGGCCCAGAGACACTTTCTGGTTGACCAGGGAGTCCACCAAAACGAACCGGAAAACTGAGCGGAGGTAAAGCCCCGTGAGCCCGAGGCCCAGCCCGAGCGCTACAACCAGGAGGATCAACAGAAAGTTCTGGCTAATGTACTGCCGCACCTGAATGAACAAATCGCTGAGTCGGATATCCCTCGGCAGGGTGCTTAGCGTCCAGTGGAGCGCAGCGGTGGGCGTGCCTCCGCCGAGAAAGAGGCACACCAGCGTGAGCTTGATCCAGCGCTGGGTGTCGAAGGGTCGAAACAGCAACCGCACCGCGTCTTCGAAGGCGCAAGCCAGCGCTTCTACGGGTGACAGGCCTATCGTCGCCGGCTCAGCGGGCTTGGCGGCCGAACCATCCTGGGCGGACGCAAACGGTGTGCTCAACGTGTCCACCCCTCGAAAAGCGGTTCGACTTCGCTCACCGCCCTGAGCTTGTCGAAGGGCAGCTCCTCGGCAACGTGCCCATGCACTGGCCGCTCGCTCTGCCCTCGAGGGGGCACGAGTTGTGTCTCAGACTCTCCACCTGCCTGCGCGCTTCGACCCACAGAGAACCTCGGCTGGCCTTGCTTTCTCCTCCCGCGCATGAACAAGGGATCGCCAGGTCATGCGGCACGCGTTAGTGCGCCGCTCTGGCGGCTCCCGCCGTCGCGATCTGCTCGTGGAAGATGTGGCGCCATTCCTCGCGTTTCGCGAGCACAAAATCCTTGGTTTCCTGCCGGGACTTGAACACCCGTTTGCCCTTGATGAGGTTGCAAGGCTGGCAGGCGGTCGCTAGGTTGTCCATGCTTCGGGCCCCGCCCTTGGCATGGGGATGGACGTGGTCAACGGTCAGGATCAACCAATTCTCGAAGTGGTGCAGTCCGTCCAGGCCGCAATACTGACACTTGAAATGGTCTCGCTTGAAGACCTTCAAGGCCTCTTCGCGTGTCAACCGCGGGGGCGGACCGAACAAGAGCTTCTTCAGTTGCTTAAAGCGCATGGCTCCTCCTCCTGAGGCGAATGCCGGGCACGCCGTCGGCGCCTCAAACGCTCTCCTTCCCAGGACGCAAAGCTCCGCCGCCACCGGCGGCGAAGCCAAGGTCTGAGCCGCGCAGATAGAATTTCCCGGCGCGGGCAGCGCGCGCTTATCTTAACGCGGGTACAGGCGAATTGGTAGCGAGGAGCCGAGGGGAAGTCTAGCCAAACGCATTTGAAATTCTCCGCGCTCCTAAGCTAGTCGAAAGTCGACAGTCGAAAGTCGAAAGCTGCTGTAGCGGCGGTCTATGACCGCCGGCCCTTCGACGAGTAGAAACTACCGGGGCTCGCAGAGCGCCGCTACAGCGGCGGCCAACTGTTCATCGGCGAGGTGATGCGCGAGGGCGGCTTTGATTGCGTGGTCAGAAATGCGCCCCACGTGCGCATTTAGCACATGAAGCATGAAGGACAGCGCGGCCTTCGGCCGCAAGCCAACATGCCATGGAGGCCGGGGCTTGCCCCGCCGTGCACCATACGGTGCATGGCCCCCGGCCTCCTGAGGGGCGGCCCAAGATCAGCGATCGGGCCCTCACCACCAGCGCCGCAACGTGATCAAATGTAGAAACTCGAGAGGCTGCCCCAAGGGGCGGCCCTACAGAAGCCGAAAAATGTTTGCTGGAAAAACAAGAAATTACGATATCGCGTTGCAGGGTTCCTCTGGGCGACGGCCCTCGCCCGATCCTGCGGGATTTCCACCCGCTGGGGCGGGCTGAGCTACAAGGGCAGGGAGACACGAAAAGTAGTTCCGCGGTTGACTTCGCTCGAGAAATGGACAGAGCCGTTGTGCAGTTGCAGGATTCGGAAGGTCATCGCGAGGCCGACGCCGCTGCCGCCGGGCTTGGTGGTGTAAAAGAGGGAAAAGATTTTGGGGCGAGCCTCGGGAGGAATGCCCGAACCCTGGTCGGCAATTTCGAGTTCCACGCGATGCGCCTTCGCGCGGGACGTTACCTTCAGTTCTCCGCCGGAGGGCATGGCCTGGCAACCGTTAAGGATTAGGTTGAGCAGCGCTTGCTTCATCAGATCGCGGTCTACGCGTATGGCAGGCACGCGGCCATCAGGTTCGAACACCAGCCGGACGTTATTCTGCCGGGCCTGGGGCTCGGCCAAGGTGAACACGTCGCGGACCAAGCCCGCGAGATCCGTATCCATGGGGTGAAGCTCGACGGGGCGGGTGAAATCCAGGAACGTTTTCACCACGCGGTCCAGGCGCCGGATTTCGGCCGAGAGGATGTTGAGCTGCGGCTGTACGCTCTCGCCCTGGCCGGCCAGTTTCGATTTGAGGATTTCCAGTTGCAGCACCATGGCGTTGAGTGGGTTTTTGACTTCGTGGGCGACGCCGGAAGTGAGCTGGCCGAGAGCTGCCAGCTTGGCGGTGATGTCGATTTGATCCTCGATCTCTGCCCGGGTGCCGGCATCGCGTAAGGTGACGAGACATCCCACGCGCTCGTCGCCTTCCCCTTCCACAAACCGCGCGCTGACGGCCACGCGCGGCGCGGCGTCGCCGGGCATCTCGAGCGTCTGCCAGCCGAGCGACTGCCGGGAGCGGAACGCTTCGCGCACAAGGCGGTGGAGGGGGCTGTCGCCGGAAAACAGTTCCGCCACCGGACGATGTACCAGGGCTTCGGGAGGGCCAACGAGGAAACGCGCTACGGCGGGCGTGGCCAGGACCAGCCGGTCTTGCTTGTCAAAGAGCAGCAGGGCGTCAGTCAATTTGGAGAAGAGCTGATTGAGGTTCTCTTTCAGTTGGACGAAGGCGGCCTTCTCACCGCGCATGTGTTCGCCCAGCAAATTCAGCTTCGAGGAGAGGATGCCCCACTCGTCCGTCCGGTCGAGCTGCACGGGCTCCGCGTACTCGCCGCGCGCCAGGCGGTCCACGTTGCGCGCAATCGTCTCCAGAGGACGGAGAAGGCCGAAAGAGACAAGGCCGGCGGAGAGCGTGGCGAACAGAATCACCACCGCGGAGAGGGCCAGGGCGGCACGCAAATCAGGCGTAATCTGGTCGCCCAGGAAAACCGTGGAGACACCCACGCACACGTCGCCGAGCGGTTGCCCTCCGACCTCCAGGGGGAGCAGCGCCTCGTAAACCCGTGGCGGGCCGTAAATGGCGCGCAGTTGTTGCAGCAACCCCGCATGCAGCAGCTCCTTGAAGGGAGGAGCGGGAGCGGCCCGTCCCCCGATCTTGCCGGGGTCGCTGTGGATCAGCACTTGGTGATCGGTGTCGGTGATAGCGACGTAAAGGAGGGTGGGCGAGTAGGCCACGGCGGATTCCATCAGGGAAGCGAGGCCGGCGTCCGCAGCGAGCCGGGACTGGATGAAGCGGCGTACCGCCTGGAAATCTGACGGGTTGGCGCCTGTGGGCAAGCGGCTCTCGGCCAGGACGGTGCGCGCCTGGTGATAAATCTCGTTGGCCACATATTCGCCCTTGCCTTCCACTTCCGTCAGCGCCTGGCGAGTCAAGTGGGAAACGTAGACCGCGGAGGTGACCAGCACCACCAGCAAGACCAGCAGCGAGATCAGCGCGGTGAGCTTAGCTTTGAGGCTGAGCCTCATATTCTCTCAACTTGTTATGGAGAGTTTTCAGGCTGATGCCTAAGATTTCCGCGGCACGCGTTTTGTTGTTCTGCGTGAATGCCAGAGTTTCGAAGATCAAGCGGCGTTCGGCCTCGGCTACCGTCATGCCGGGGCGCAGGCGAAGCCCGTCTTCAGCGCTCGGGATCGCCGGACGGCCGAAGTCCGGAGCGAGATCCTGTTTGCGCAGCAGGTCGGCGGAACAGGTCACCAGCGCGCGCTCCAAAGCGTTGCGCAGCTCGCGGACGTTCCCGGGCCAGTGATAGCACTGGAAGGCTTCCAGCGCTTCGCGGTCCACGCCCCGCACCGCGCGGTTGTGCTTGCGGTTCAACTCTTCGAGCAGCGCGATGGTCAACTCCTCCAGGTCTTCCAGGTGCTCGCGCAAGGGAGGCAGGGCAATGTGCACCACGTTGAGGCGGAAGTAGAGGTCGCTGCGCAGTTGGCCTTTGGCCACGGCTTCTTCGGGGACTTTGTTGGTAGCGGCCAGCACGCGGACATCGACTGAGATCTCCGATTTGCTTCCCAGCCTGCGCACCTTGGAATCTTCCAGCACGCGCAGCAACTTGGCTTGCGTTCCCGACGGCATCTCACCGATTTCATCCAGCAACAACGTCCCGCCGTCGGCCAGTTCGAAACATCCAATGCGACGCTCCACCGCCCCGGTGAATGCCCCCCTCTCGTGCCCGAAGATCTCACTTTCCATCAGGGATTCGGGGATGGCGGCGCAGTTGACCGCCACAAAGGGCTTGGCGTGGCGCGGGCTGAGCTGGTGCATGGTCCGCGCCACGAGCTCCTTGCCGGTGCCGCTTTCCCCCGTGATCAAGACGGAGGCGCGCGAAGGAGCGACCATCGCGACCAGAGACATCACTTCCTGCATCTTCTTCGACCGGCCCACCAGGCTGCCCAGGAAGCCCAGGTCGCGCAGCCGGCGCTGGGCAGCTTCGAGCTGCCGCCCGCTCTCGTGGCGCTCCAAACAATTGCGCAGCTCCACTTGGAGTCGCTTCGGGTCTACTGGCTTTTCCAGGAAGTTGAACGCGCCCAGCCGGGTGGCCTCGACCGCTTCTTCAATCGTCCCCTGGCCGGTGAGCATGATGAAGTTCAAGCCGGCGCGCGCCTCCCGGAGCTGCTTTAACAATTCCATGCCCGTCATGCGGGGCATGCGCAGATCGGATATCACCACGACCGGACTGAATGACGGAATTTTCTCCAGAGCCTCCGCTCCGTCGGAGGCTGTTTCGGTTTCGTACCCCCAGGTGACGAGCAGTTCGGCTAAACCCTGCCGCTCGTTAGCGTCGTCCTCGACGATCAGAACCTTAGCTCCTTTGCTCAACAGCCAGGACCCTCCACCTCAGGAGTATATTACACCGTAATGGAGGGCTGCGGGTTGCGCCGGGAGACGTAGAGACGCCCCGCCCGCCCCGGCTCGTGCCGGGAACGGGCCGGGGGTGGGGCGTCTCAGAAACGAGATGTTCCACCCGAACGTCTCGACGGGAGCGCAGAGCGCTCCCCTACCTGGCACAGCGAAAGCCGATGATGGCGGAGCGGGTCGTACCCAAGTCAAACTTGCGGGTGGCAGCGGGCACGTGGTCCTTGTCGCACTTAAACGAGCCGCCGCTTGCCTCGGCGCGGGTAGGGGTGGAGGCGCCGAAAGGGCCACGACGGTTGATCCCTGCAAACCAACCTTGGTAGGCTCTTTGACTTCCCCGCACCGCGTCTATATACTTGGGAATTACTAGGGGGCGCGGCGCAGCCAATAGCCCTCGACTCATATGCGCAAGCACAATACCGTCCCCGAAAGACGCCTCGAGCCCGAGCCGGCGCCAGAGCGCGCAGGATTCATGGGCTTGGTCGGTACCTCGGAGAGGATGCAGAGGGTTCACCGCCTCATTGCCAAAGTAGCTCCGCAGCGCCATGCCGTTTTGATTTTGGGAGAGAGCGGGACCGGAAAGGAGCTTGTCGCCCGTTCGATCCACGCGCAGGGCCCGTGGCACGACAAGCCTTTTGTGCCTGTGGACTGCGGAGCCTTGACGCCCACGCTGATCGAAAGCGAGTTGTTTGGCTACGTGCGCGGCGCGTTCACGGGGGCCACGCAGTCCCGGCAGGGTCTGCTCGCCGCGGCGGATGGGGGCACAGTCTTCCTGGATGAAGTCGCAGAGCTTCCCTTCGAACTGCAGGCGAAATTGCTCCGCGCCCTCCAGGAGCGGGAGATCAGACCTCTGGGCAGCACCACGCGGGTGCGGTTGGATGCCCGGATCATCGCCGCCACCAATCTGGACTTGGACGCGGCCCTCAAAAGAGGCGCCTTCCGCAAGGAACTGTATTTCCGGTTGAATGTGGTTTCTATCAAGCTGCCGCCGCTGCGCGAGCGCAGCAGCGATATTCCGGCTCTGGTCCGGTATTTTCTGGATCGCTACGGCGGGGAGCAGAGCGGCGTGTCCGGCGTAGCGGAGGAAGTCATGACTCGGCTGCTGAGCTACGACTGGCCGGGGAACGTGCGCGAGCTCGAGAACTGCATCCAGCGCGCGCTCGCGCTCGGTTCGGGACCGGAACTACAGATGAAAGACCTCCCCACCAACCTGCTCTACCTTGTGCCGGGCCCCTCCCCGCAAGCGAAGTCCCTCATCACGTTGCAGGAACTCGAGAAGAAGGCCATCCTTCAGGCGCTTGAGGCCACCGGCGGTGACCGTCTGCGCGCCGCGAAGTTGCTCGGCATCGGCAAGACCACGATCTACAGGAAGCTCAAAGAGTACGGGTTGGAAGATGAGGCGTCGTTTCCGCTCACTCCGTAGCGCCGCCGTGCCGGCGGTAGGGAAACGAGGGGCCAGCGGGAGGCTGGCGCTACGCAGCACCGCCGCGTCGGCGGACAGAAAAGTCACCAGGCGATTGCCCACTGCGCGGCGGCGCAAAAAGCCATCGACAATCGGACTTCTTCCGTCGACAATCCAAGCTGATGGCGACGATTGCCCTTGATGCTACCTACAGTGTCGACCCGGAGCCCTCCGGCATTGGCGTGTATTCGCGCCGCCTGATTGAAACGCTGCTCACTCTCGACACACCGCACCGGTTTCTCATTTGCTATCGTCTTTCGCGACTCGGCCGCCGACGGCATTTTCTGAGGCCGGGGACCATCCCCGGCGCACGCGCCAGATTCTCGGTGCGGGTATACCAGGAGCCTCTCACGTTCTGGTTGCCGCGGCAGGCGCAGCTCTTTCACAGCCTCGCGCAACGGCCGCCGGCTTTCCGCTTCCGCAAGGAGATTGTGACCGTCTTCGACATCTTTCCGATCACTGGAGAGAACTATTCCACGCCGGACTTCCGGCAAAAGTTTTCAGTCCTCCTGCGGGAGGCTGTAGCACGCGCCGGGCTCGTCATTGCCTGCTCGCACGCCACGGAGCATCAGCTTATCGCGCACGCGCAAGTCCCACGTGAAAAGATCCGGGTGATTCCGCTGGGCGTAGAATTTCCTGCTGGCATGCTCTCACGCGACGAACGATTGCGGGAACGGGGGCGCATCGTGGGCAAAGGCTGCGAAATGATTTTGAGCGTGGGTGTGCTGCAGACCCGCAAGAACACGCTCAATATGCTCAAAGCGCTGAAGACTCTTCCCCCGCACTACATACTCGTGCTTTTGGGAGGGGAAGGCTACGGCAGTGAAGCGATCCATGAATTTATCCGCAGCGAATCCCTGCAAGAGCGCGTGAAGTTGCCGGGATACGTTGACGATCAGCAACTAGTGCCTCTTTACCAGGCGGCGAGCGCATTTCTCTTTCCGTCTTTCGAAGAGGGATTCGGCATGCCCGTATTGGAGGCGATGGCAAGCGGCGTGCCCGTCGTGACCTCGAACGCTTCCTCGATGCCCGAAGTCGCCGGGGAAGCGGCTCTGTACGTAAATCCTCACGACCCCGCTGACATCGCACAGAAAGTCGGGCAGGCGGTTGAGGACTTGTCGCTGCGTGAGACCCTGATTGAAAAAGGACTCGCAAGAGCACGCGGGTTCACCTGGCGACACACTGCCGAGGCTACCCTCGCGGTTTACGAAGAGGTCTTGAACCTCTGAACCGCGTTTGACTCGCGGCGGTCGGGGCACGCGGCTGGTCTCTTGCCGTGCCTGCCCGACGACGTCAAACGCATGGACCGATTCGGCCTCGCTTACGAATAATAGCCAGGATGATTTCGGCAATTTGGACAGCTTGAGGGCAATGGCCGCAAATGGGTTGAGACCTGTCACCCTGGGTTCAGCTAAACTTGCGCCCCTGTGACCCTTCTCAGCACTGCGGGGGAGGAGAATATCCGTCATGAAGAAAGCGCTGATCACAGGAATCGCCGGGCAGGACGGAAGCTATCTGGCTGAGTATCTGTTGAGCCTGGGTTACGAAGTGTGGGGGCTCGTGCGTCGCGAGCCGGACTCGTTGCACTGGCTGCAGCCTATCCTCCATCGCGTGGAGCTTGTTTACGGCGAGCTGCGCGACGCGGAATCGCTCGGTGTGGCCTTTCAGAAGGCCTGGCCGGACGAGGTCTACAATCTAGCCGCACAGGTCTTTGTACCCACCAGTTGGGAATTCCCCGCTGAGACCTTTGACATCAACGCCGGCGGTCTCGCGCGTGTCCTGCAGATCATCCAGCGAACGAAACCCGATACGCGCCTTTATCAGGCTTCGACCTCGGAAATGATCGGGAACTTTGAGGGGGCCGCCAATGAGCAGGTCGCGCTCCGGCCCACTTCTCCCTACGGAACCTCGAAACTGGCTGCGCATCGTCTGGCGGAGATTTATCGCGCGCGCGGCGTATACGCGTTGGGAGGGATCCTGTTCAATCATGAATCCCCGCGGCGCGGCCCCGAAATGGTGACGCGCAAAATCACTCGCGCGGCAGCCCGCTGGGTCTTGGGCGACCACACTCGCCTGCGGCTCGGCAACCTGCAGGCACGGCGCGATTGGGGGTTTGCCGGCGATTACGTCAAGGCCATGCACGCTATGCTGCAACTTCCTGCCCCCAAGGACTACATTGTCGGGACCGGCGTCTCCCACAGCGTGAGGGATTTCCTCGCCGAAGTAATCACCAGTTTGCACGACTTGGGAACTGGCGATGCGGCAGTACAATCCATCGAAGAGTGGGTCGAAGTGGATCGCGGACTCTTCCGTCCGGGGGAGATTAACGACCTGCGCGCCGACGCCCGTCTGGCCAGGGAGGCGCTGGGTTGGAGTCCTTCTGTGGACTTCAAACAGTTGGTGCGGATGATGGTGGCGGCCGATCTGGAAGACGCGCGCCGGCGCCACGACGGTGTCTGAAATCACGCCGCTCAGCAGGGCCGTGCGGGGGCGTGACGAACCTGCGCTGTTCCGCGATCATCACGACCCCGTGCTGCTGTAGTTCGCGACACCTCTGTTCCACACGAAAGAGGCGAGCAGGAAGAAAGTTATCGCTACCACGGGGACAAGGTGGAAATAAGGCAGGAAGGCCTTCCGGCCCAGGAAGTGGGTGGTGGGATAAAACGAGGCAAAGCCGAAGGGAATGATCCAACTAAGCAGGAATTGGATGAAGACGTTGTAGATGGTGAGGGGATAGCGGCCGAAATTGAGCATGTTGAAGACCGGCGGCACAATGCCCACGCGGTCTTCAAACCAGAAGGCGACGGCCGTGAGGAGGAGAAAAACGGAAAAGTAAATGACGGCGCCGCACAAGACCATCACGACGAACCACACGAGGTCCGCGGGGTGCCAGACAAGGTGCAGCCGCTGCGCCGCAACATGGACGATGGCCGTTCCCGTCACCACCTCCTGCAAGGATTCCAGCCGGAATTTTTCGAACGCCACCTGAAACAGGGTATCCACAGGCCGCAGCAAGACGCGGTCGAAGCGCCCCTCGATGATGTACAGCTCACCGAAGTCATAGAGATTCCAACTGATCACGTTGAAGAGTCCGAGAGGAATCAGAGAGAACCCATAAAGGAACATGACTTCGTTAAACGACCAGTCCTGGAGTCGCGGGATTTTGGAAAACAGCACCAGGACAAAACCAAACCCCAGCACCGTGGCCGCCATGGATGAAAGAAACGCGATGATGAAATCCGCCTTATACGCGAGGCGCACCTTCGTATATTGCGCAAAGTAGAGGACCAAGAGCCGCAGATGTGCCCACACCGTGTTTACGACTCGCCGCGACCGATGTGCCGTGTCACACATCATGCTTGGCACACTACTCTACGATTTCCAGGAAAGCCCAAAACGCTGGGTTGACCCTGAAGCGGACGAATCCATCCCTTTTGTCGGCTAGTTTTCGGGCCAGCACCCAGTTCTTGCGGTGTTCCGGCGGGTCATCGGCAAACCTGAAATCTCCCTCATTGACCTCAACTCCAAGGAAGGTCAGGGCGCAGAGCTGATCAATAGTCCGCTGTATCGCCGAAGCTTCTACCCCCGCTTTGAAAAGAACGCGATTCACTTGGCCTTCGCTTTGACACGCGCTGGACCCAACGAACTCGTACAAGATCGCTTCGAGGGGCCGAGTGCCTATGCCGTTCTCGACTTGAATGCTGTCCAGGGCGTACTGAGAATACTGGTTCTCGGCGTCCAGCACATCGTGTTCCTCGACCCTGGTGTGGCCACGGTTCACGGCGTTTCCGATAGCCGCTTTGACAAAAAACACGAGATCGCGAGGCCGGGGCAGGATTCGCGACAGCAGGTAGTCCTTTGTGCCGTTCCCCTTGACTGTCGGACAAAAGTATCGCGTCCACATCTCGTGAGGCTGTACGTTACCGGCATGGGACGCGACAAACCTCTCCTCGATAATCCTCAGTAACAGTTCAGGGTCATTCCAGCTCAGCTTCGAGTACCCAATTTTGTCCGGTTCTCTTGCAACTTCTGTGAGCTTATGGAATATGTCAGAGCGAAGGAAAATTGCGAGGGTGACGTTTACGGTCTCTCGTCTGCTGTCGGACCGCCGAAGGTCGGCTGGCACCCGCCGTGCCGCTCCGAGCAGGCCCAACAGGAAATGAGCCAGTTGGTCGAGGTCGCTCTGGCGGTCCCATGCTTTGTCTAAGTTGTCAACGAGTATCGCGACTCGACGCGTGTCCTTGAGAGCCTCGCCAATGGCTAGCCGAACGCGCCCTATGACTTCCGAGTGGATTGCCTCGGAAATAGCTAAGCGGGAGGCCTCAATGCTCTCTCCATCGCTTGCCTTCTCACGGGTGGAAAGCAGTTTCTCAGCGCAACGTTCCAGCCGGATCGAAAAGTCTTCCCTGGCGCCTAGATCTGGCTGGTCGCAGAGTTCCACAAGCCGCCTCTCTTCGTCCCTGACAAGCCGGTCCGGTCGCTCTTCGATTGAGTGCAGAGCAGCCTTTGCAATCTCCGTGTAAAGAAGAAACTTCCACAGACTCTCCACGGCATAACCTTTGAGGTCTCGTTCCCTATACCTCCTCATCAGCTCGACTATCCCATGCAGTTCGTACGCAACTGGCTTGATCACGCAGACAAGATTCCGGCGGTCTTGTTGGAGGCTAGCTGCTAGTTTGAGGAGGTTGGCTGTTTTCCCCGAGCCCTTCCTTCCAACGAATATCGCGTAACTGCCGGTGCGTGCTTCACTGTACGCTGCGGTCTCGACGAAGTAGTCCTGGACAAGGCGTTCAGATTCGTTTTCGGCTACGTATTCGCCGACCTGCAGGCCGCTCAGCTCTGTTGCCAACTGCAGCCTTGCAGCGAAGTCGACCCGTGACTGATTCGCATCCCGCCACTTTTCCGCAAGCGGCGACAACCATTCCTCCAGGCGTTTCGTTGCTTCGACCGGAGTGCGGTAGTGGCGCAACAAGTCTCGGTAGTCAATTGGCGCCAGGAAGTCTCCCTCTGCCAGCATTACGAGGGGCGCGTCCAGTCCAAGTGCCATGCCGCAGACAAGAGCATACCGTGCATTGTGCAAGCGTGCTCCCTCGCGTTCGGGGCTCGTAAGATGAGCAACTACGCCGCACGCGCCGTAGAGGTGACGGCCATACCATGTTAGAGATTGCACGCCTGACTCCCGAGGGTCGTCTACGATGACGCGCATCGGTACCCGCTGGATACACTTGGAAAGTCGGATGCTCGCCTCGGTGTCGTGTCTGCTCTTCAGATAAACGAGGTCTTCCCCCCGCGCGGGCGACAGAGCGGGCTTAATCGCTTTTTCAAAGATGGTACTTGAAAGGTCGAACTGCGGGCTGTCATGGAGGAACTTGGTTTTGATATCTACGGAGTTGCAGTAACTCGCGTACCCGATCGTCGTCAGTACTCGAAGCTGATCGAACTTGTTCTTCTCTCCTTCGAGTGACGTGTCCAGGACAACCCATATCCTTTTGTTACGTGCAATCGCGAATCCCAGTTCGAACATCACGTTGGCGTTCATTCCTGTAAGGTCGGCACAAAAGAGCTCCGCGAGATCGATCTCTTTACAGATTTCCTGGATGATGACCTTACCACCTACCTTACATTGGTCCCAGGGCTTGATAGTCACCGGGGCACTTTGCTGAATCTCCTTAATCGCCGCGTGGATGGTCTCCGTTATGTGCGCCGGTGAAGACGGGTAGGCAAAGAACCCAGTGACAGTTTCTTGAGCCATTAGATTCCCTCCCGACGGTCCTGCCATCATAATAGACCCATATACACGCGAAAAGAAGGTTTCCAGATACCCGGTTACGAGCCGCCAGCCTAGCCTCCTTGAATCGTAATCTTCCGGCTGGACCATCTCCACAGCCCGTCGCCCAGGGCCAGCAAGACTGCTACCCAAAACAGTTGCAGCAGGAGAGCTCGGAGAACCTCCGTGCCCTTCAGCTTTCCCAAATAAATCAGTAGCGGCACGTAGCTGATGTATTCAAAGGGCAACACGCTGAAGATTTTCTGAAAGACTTGCGGGAAGAACGAAATCGGCAGCAGCAGCCCCGAGAAGAGTTCCAGCAGGAAAAACTTGGCGCGCAGGAGGCCTAGAATCGACTTCAGGCGCAAAGCGAAGGTGCCGACCACAAAGTTGATGGCCGCGACGATCAGGAAGCTGAGCAGCACACTCGCCACGAACGCGGCGCCGTGCGGGATACTGGCCGCGCCGCGGAGTGGAAAGACGAGAAGCAATACCACCGCCGTCGGCGCCGTCAGCATCCCCAACCGGAAGACGGATTCTCCCGCCGCCCTCGCCATATACATCAACTGGAGGTTCACCGGCTTAATCAGGTCCATGGCCAGGCGCCCTTCCATCACCTGATAGGCGATTTCCTGGTCGATGTTGCTGAAATAGAAAGAACGGATGATCCATCCTACGGCCACGTAGGTGAGGAGGTGGCTGAAGTCAAAGCCTTCAATGCTTGGGCTGTGCTCGTAAATGGCCTTCCAGATGAAATAGTAAACCGACACATAAATGAAATAAGTAACGATGCCGGTGAAATACCGCAACCGGTAGGCGAGGGCATTGACGAAGCCCACGCGGCCGAATTCGAGGTAAACGCGCGCCGCTCTCCACGCCGCCGGGAACAAGCCGTCGCGCAGCGGCTGTTTCGCGCGGTTCGGGTTGAGCACTGCCTCCGTCACCACTTCTGGCCTTCCGTCTTCTGACTCCTGGCTACCCCACCTCGCCGCTCAAATAAATCCGCTTCACGATCTCCTCGATGGGTTCTTCCTCCACGAAGATGTCCCGGACCTCGAGATTATTCACGATTTGCCGGATGACCTCGGCGCTGGAATGCTGCTCGCGGTCGAAGCGCAGCAAGTAGGTGAGCTCGTCCACCCGCTCGCAGAGGAGGCCATTGGTTTCCAACTTGTCCAGCCGGGCCACCTGGGAACGGTCTTTGAGGAAAAACTTCACCTGGTTGTATTTGGCCAGGCGCTTTTTCATCGCGGCCAAATCGCCCTCGAAGAGGATATGGCCTTTGTCGATGATGATGATCCGCCGGGAAAGCTCCTCGATGTCGGAGAGGTCATGGGTGGTCAACAGAATCGTGGTCCCCTCGGTGCGGTTGACCTCTTTCAGGAATTCACGGATGCGGTGCTTGGCCACGACGTCCAGGCCGATCGTCGGTTCGTCCAGGAACAGCAGCGGAGGGTTGTGGAGGAGCGAGGCCGCCAGGTCGCAGCGCATGCGTTCCCCCAGGCTCAGCTTGCGGACCGGGGTGTGCAGGTAATCTTTCAGGTTCAGAATTTCACTGAAGAAACCCATCCGGTGGCGATAGTCCTGTTCCGGGATGTCGTAAATCTCCTTCAGGAGTTTGAATGATTCGATGACCGCGATGTCCCACCAGAGCTGGGTGCGCTGGCCGAACACGACGCCAATGTGCTTCGTATACCGGCGACGGTCGCGGTAGGGCACGTAGCCCTGGCACACGACGCGGCCGCTGGTGGGCACCAGGATGCCGGTCAGGATTTTGATGGTCGTGGATTTCCCCGCGCCATTCGCCCCGATGTAACCTACCATCTCGCCGGGGGCGATCGAAAAGCTCACGCGGTCCACGGCGCGCACGGTCAAATACTCGCGGACAAAGAGGTTTTCGAGCGCGCCCAGCACCCCTTCCCGCCGGCGGAACGTGCGGAATTCCTTGCTCAAGTCCTTGACTTCGACCATCGGGGCCATGAAGGAGAAGATTCCTCAGCGTTTTCTCGAAGCGAATCCCTTGAACCTACAATTCTAACAGATAGGGGACCTTGCCGGGGCGGACGTCCAATCCCAGGGCGGTGCTGGAGCACCCCCCGATAGCCGGCAACAAAACGAGCTGTTCCTGCGCGGGACCGCTCGCCGCGCAGACCCCGATCCGTCGGTAAGTGACTAAGCCCCGCGAGCCCAGAGTCGGCCGAGGATGGCCGGGTGCACTCCCCAACCCCGACGTCGTTTCCTTCGTCGACGGATCGGGGCAGAGGGTTTTCCACTTGAATTTCCGTCCAAGTTCGGTCAGGCTACGGCCTTCCGGCTTTACGGAACACGCCACTTTGGAGGGCTTCTCCTATGAAAAAGCATCGATGCAAGCTCATGCTGCTGGTGTTTAGCCTGGGGGTCATCGAAGCCCTCGCCGCCGAGCCCAGGCTCCCCCGGCTGGAATTCACCGACCAGCGCCTCGATAACGGGCTGCGGGTGATTATTGCGCTCGACCGCAGTGCTCCGGTCTTTTCCATTGCCGTCACTTACAACGTCGGCTCGCGCAACGAACGGCCTGGCCGGACCGGCTTCGCTCACCTCTTCGAGCACATGATGTTTCAAGGCTCGGAGAACGTGGGGAAAGGGGAGCACTTCATCCTGGTCCTAAACAACGGGGGTGGGATGAATGGCACGACCAACGAAGACCGGACGAACTACTTCGAAGAGCTTCCCAAAAATCAACTGGACCTGGCGCTTTTCCTCGAGGCCGACCGCATGCGCTCGCTGGCCGTGAACGAGCAGAACCTCGCCAACCAGCGCAACGCCGTCCAGGAGGAACGCCGGTTGGGGATCGATAACCAGCCCTACGGAAAGTCGGAGCTCGAGATCGATAACCTTTCTTACGACAACTTCGCTTACAAGCATTCCGTGATCGGCTCGATGGAGGACCTTAACGCGGCCAGCGTAGACGACGTGAGAGACTTCTTCCGGATCTACTACGCCCCCAACAACGTGGTGCTCACCTTGGTAGGGGACCTCGATCCTCAGAAGACCCTCGAGAAGGTGAAGAAGTATTTTGGCGATATCCCTTCTCAGCTTTCCCCTGCGAAGGTGGACTTGGCGGAGCCTGAGCATTACGGCGGGCGGCGCGAGACGATTGACGACCCTCTGGCGCGTCTTCCTGAGATCCTGATTTCCTACCACATCCCTCCCGGCAACACGCCGGATAACTATGCGGCGCAAGTCCTGGGGAATATCCTGGGCACGGGTCGAAGTTCGCGTCTCTACCAACACCTGGTCAAGGACAAACAACTGGCCGTGTCGATTGAGGTGCAGCCCGACGCGCGAATCGGCCCGAGCCTGTTCTACATCATCGCAACACCCCGGCCGGGCATAAAGCCGGAAGACCTGGAGAAGGCCATCGATGACGAAATCGAGGCCGTCAAAAAGGACGGTGTCACGGGGCAGGAAATGGAGAAGGCGCGAATCCAGTTTCTGCGCAACCAGATCCAGAGCCGCCAGTCGACGCTGTTCACCGCCATTCGGTTGGGGCAGTCCGCGGTGTTTTTCGATGATCCCGACCTGATTAATACGATCTTCGATAAATACAGTTCCGTCACCGCAGAGCAAGTGAAGCAGGCCGCGCAGAAATACCTGGTGGCAACTGGCCGGGCTGTAGTGACCACGTTGCCCGCCAGAGCGCCTGCCAAATCGGCCGCCGGCCGCCCTGCGGCCCAGAGCTCCGTGCAACCGCCGAACCTCGTGGGCCTTCGGGCCGCCGGCCGCTAAGGGAGGAAAGCGATGAAGCGAACCACACTCATCCTGTTCGTGATTCTGGGACTGGCCGGCGGGCTGGGGGGGGCGGCCTGGGCACAAGGGCCCGGTGGGGGCAAGGGAGTGCCGCTCTCGAAAGTCGAGCGGCTCAACCGGGCCCCGGTGAACAAGGAGATCCTGCGCGTCAAGCTCCCCCGACCGCGCCAAACCAAACTCTCGAGTGGACTCACCGTTCTGGTGCTCGAAGACCATAAACTGCCCACCGTCGCCTTCTCGCTTTGGGTGAGGGCGGGAGCGCTCGCCGACCCGAAAAGCCTGCCCGGTCTGGCCAAGTCCGTGGCGGAGATGCTTCGCGAAGGGACCACGCACCGCACCAGTGCCCAATTGTCTGCCGAAGTGGATAGCATTGGGGCTACCTTGAATGCTTCGGCGGGCTTCGGCTCCACCACCTCCACCATGAATGCCTCGGGACTTGTAACCACCGCCGACCGCATCCTGGACTTGATGAGCGATGTGGTCCTGAACCCTACATTCCCGGCGGAGGAACTCGAGAAATACCAGAAGCGCCAACTCGCGGAGTTGGAGCAGCAGCGCTCCGAGCCTGGCTTTCTTGCCCGCGAGAAGTTTTATCAGGTGCTCTACCGGGACTTCCCGGCTTCTGCGGTTTCGGCGACCCCGGAGTCGGTGAAAGCGCTGACGCCTGAAAAGCTCAGGGATTTTCACGATCATTATTACGTACCCAACAATGCCCTTCTCGGGGTGGTGGGGGACGTTCAGTTCGATCAGATTATTTCCTTAATCCAGCAATACTTTGGTAGTTGGAAGAGCAGCGTGGTGAAGCCGCCGGTCCTGGGCCAACTGCCTCCGCCGGCGCCTGCGAAGATAACCCTTGTCGACCGCCCCGACTCCGTCCAGACCAATATCCTGGGCGGGGACTACGCGGTTCGGCGTGCCGACCCGGATTACATCCCTCTGGTCGTCATGAACCGCGTCCTGGGAGGTGGGCCGAGCGCGCGGCTGTTCCTGAACCTCCGCGAAAACAAGGGCTACACGTACGGCGCGTACAGCTTTTTCACGGCCGAGACCTACCCCGGAGCCTGGAGCGCGAGGACGGAAGTCCGCAACGCCGTCACCGACGGGTCTATGCATGAGTTGATGGCTGAATTCAAACGCATTCGGGAGGAAAAGGTCCCGGAAGCCGAGCTCGACGAGGCCCGGCGCTCCATTGTCGCCCGCTTCGCCTTGGACCTGGAACAACCAGCGTCGCTCCTCAATTCCTGGATGACGGTGAATTACTATAAGCTGCCGGAAGATTATTGGGACCGGTACCCGGAAGAAGTCGCGAAGGTGACGCCCGAGGTCGTGCAGCGCGCGGCGATGAAGTATGTTGACCTGGACCACCTCCAGTTCGTTTGCGTGGGTGACGGGAAGCAGATCAAAGACGTGCTCAAGAAATATGGGACCGTCGAGGTTTATAACACCGACGGCAAACGCCTCGAATAGGCGCGCGTGCCCGCGGCGGGCTCGAGGGGGCTGAACCTTCCGCGGACGCGTAACAACACCTGCCGGCGCTCCAGCCTCTTTTAAGCCTCCGCTGAAAACTGCCGACGGAAGGGCGGGCTTTTGCTTGTCCCGATGCCCTTTGTCGGGAAGCCCGCCACTACGCAAGACGCGCCGAAAGAGACTTTTCCCACACACTCTTTTGCCTACGCGTGGGCGTGCGCGCTCAGGCGGTTGAGCTGTACAGGCCTACCGCGGCTCCCCGATGCGTGGCCGGGCAGTCCTTTCCCCTTGAATTTTCCTCCGGGTTGATTCAAGCTAGCGCGCATTCGACTGGGGGTTATTTGCGCTTTGCGAGGGGTGCCTTCCATGAAAAAGTGTCGCTTCAGCGGGTGGTTGCTGGGTGTGTTCCTGGTGGGGTTCGTTCCATCGGTGCAGGCACAGGACCTGGCCTCGTTCGAAAAACGGATTACGGTGAAGGTGCTCGATAACGGGCTGACCGTGCTGGTGTGTGAGCGGCCCGAGGCGCCCGTGTTCTCGTTTTTCACGCATGTGGACGTGGGCGCTGACCGGGAAGTGCCTGGCATCACCGGCCTCGCTCACATGTTCGAGCACATGGCCTTCAAGGGCACGGATAAAATCGGGACAACCGATTATGCGGCGGAGCAAGCGGCCCTCGCCAAAGTTGAACAAGCTTACGCCGCGTATGACCAGGAGCGCCGCCGGGAAGTTGGGCGCGACGAAAAGAAGGTCGCCGCACTCGAAAAGGCCTGGAAGGATGCCATCGCCGCCGCAGACAAGTACGTGGTGAAAAATGAATTCGGCGAGATCGTCGAGCGGGAAGGGGGCGTGGGGTTGAACGCCTTCACTTCTTCGGAGGAAACCGGATACTTCTATTCCTTCACGTCGAACCGCCTGGAGCTCTGGGCCTACCTCGAATCGGAAAGGTTCCTCCACCCCGCCATGCGCGAGTTCTACAAGGAGCGCGACGTCGTATTCGAAGAGCGGCGGATGTCAACAGACAGCCAACCCACCGGTCGCCTGCTCGAGCAGTTCCTAGCCGCGGCGTTCATCGCGCATCCCTACGGGCGTCCCGTAGTCGGCTGGCCGTCGGACCTCCAGGCGTTTTCCGCTACCGACGCGATGAGCTTTTACAATCGCTACTACATTCCCTCAAACATGGTCATAGCACTTGTGGGTGACGTGAAACCCGAGGGGGTTTTGCCGCTGGTGGAGAAGTATTTGGGGCGGCTGCCTGCGCGGCCGAACCCCGGGCCGCTACGGACGGCGGAGCCTCCGCAGAACGCGGAACGCGAGGTGATCCTTAGGGAGACGACGCAGCCCTGGTTTATTGAGGGCTATCACAAGCCGGACGCGCGGGACCGGGATGAGGCGGTGTACGACGCCATCCAGGACTTGATGTCGAACGGGCGCACGTCGCGACTCTACCGGGCACTCGTCCGGGATAAGAAGCTCGCGGCGTTCGCGGGAGGGTTCAACGATTGGCCCGGCAATAAATATCCAAACCTCTTCGTTTTCTTCGCGGTCCCGACTCCCGGCCACACGCCGGAGGAAATCCGCGACGCGGTCCACACGGAGGTTGAGAGGGTCAAGACCCAGGATATCTCGGACGAAGAGCTCAAGATGATCAAGACGCGCGCTAAGGCCGATCTGATTCGCAGGCTCGGCGACAACGCTGGCCTGGCGTTTCAGTTGGGGTTCGCGCAGGCGCTATTTGGTGACTGGCGAGAGCTTTTCCGGCACGTCGATCAGATCGACAAGGTGACCAAAGCTGACATTCGCCGGGTTGCCAACCGAACCTTCGTGACCTCGAATCGTACCATCGGCATGATTGAATCGACGCAGTTGGCGGGCGGGGCGGCAAAGGAGGCAAGGCCATGAACACGCGGAGGAATTTGATTATTTTCCTGGCGATGATATTGAACCTGCCTTGGATGGCGCCGCGGGTTAGCGGCCAAGCGACCGACTGGAGGCAAATTGTTAAGCCTCCGCTCCACGAGTTTCACCCGCAGCAGCCGCGCCGGGTGGCGCTGCCGAATGGCTTGGTGGTCTTCCTTCAGGAAGATCATGAGCTACCCCTCATCGACGGGTTCGCGGAAATCCGTGGTGGCTCGAGAGAAGAACCCGCCGACAAGGTCGGGTTGGTCAGCACTTACGGCCAGGCTTGGCGCACCGGCGGCACGAAGAGTAAAACGGGAGACCAACTCGACGATTACCTGGAGGCGCGGGCGGCAAGAGTCGAAACCTCCGGTGGAGCGGATTCGACTACGGTTTCCTGGTCGTGCCTGAAGGAAGATTTTGGTGACGTGTTCAAGGTTTTCTTGGAGGTCCTCCGCGAGCCGGAATTCCGTGCGGACAAGATCGAGCTGGCCAAGCAGCAGCTCAACACCGAGATTTCGCGTCGCAACGACAATCCCATGGAAATCGCCCAGCGCGAGACGACGAAGCTGGCATACGGATCGAACTCACCCTATGCGCGGGTGCCCGAGTACGCGACTGTGGCGGCGGTTACCCGAGAGAATCTGCTCAACTGGCATCGGACTTATGTCCAGCCGAACAATATTCTGCTGGGTGTGATCGGCGACTTCGACGCGCCCGCTATGGAGGCGAAGCTCAAGGAGGCCCTGGCTTCCTGGGCGAAAGGCCCGGCGGCCAAGAAAATCGAGACAGCTTTCCCCGGGCCGAAACCGGGAATCTATTTCGTGCAGAAGGATGACGTCAACCAGAGTGCGATCCGGATGGTTCATCTCGGCACCACCCGTGACAACCCGGATTACTATGCCCTTGAGGTGCTCAATGAAGCCTTCGGGGGCGCCTTTTCGTCGCGCCTGTTCTCGAACATCCGCTCGAAGAAGGCGCTTGCCTATTACGTCTTTGGGGGCGTCGGTACGACGTTTGACCACCCCGGAGTATTTCAAATGGCCATGGGAACGAAAAGCAGCACCACCGCTGCGGCCATCGACGCGCTCTACACCGAGCTGGACGAACTCGAGAAAAATCCTGCCTCGGCTGAGGAGCTGAAGAAGGCAAAAGATTCCATCCTGAATTCGTTTATCTTCCGCTTCGATTCCAAAGAGAAAGTCCTCCGGGAGTGCATGATGTACGAGTTCTACGGCTACCCCGCCGATTTCCTGGAGCGGTACCGCGCCGGGATTGAGAAGGTAACGCAGGAAGACGTGGCGCGCGTGGCGCACCGCTACATCCATAAGGATCGGCTGGCAGTGCTCGTTGTGGGAAAGGCCGCCGATTTCGACCGGCCCTTGTCGTCCTTTGGGCCCGTGGCAACTCTGGACATTACGATACCGGCAGGCACGACAGGGAAGAAGCCGGCAGCGACGGCCTCCAATGCCGAAGGCAAGGCGCTCCTCGCTAAAGTGATCGCCGGCCTGGGTGGGGAAGAAAGAGTTCGCACGGTGAAATCGATCCGGCAAAAGGCCTCCCTGGTCGCCAGAGGCCCCCAAGGGGAGCAAACCATAGAGAGGGAGCAACTGGTGGTTTTCCCAGACCGGTCTTGGGAGAAGGCGGCGACCCCGATGGGGGAAATATCGGTGGTGGTTACACCTGCCAGCGCCTTTATAAAAGGGCCGATGGGGACGCGGGACTTTCCGGCCTCACAGAAGGAAAACCTCCTGGGGGAACTAAAGCGTGCACCGCTTTCGATCGCCCAGCACGGAGACGACCCGAAATTCTCCTACTCGGGTGGTGGGTCCGCCAAGGTCGGAGAGGTTGAGACCAATATCCTCAACGTGAATGCCGATGGGGCGGAGGTCCGGTGGTTCATCGACCCGCAAAGCGGACGCATCCTGCGCTCCTCCTGGCAGTCGACGGGGATGGGTGGACCTGGCGAGATAGTAGTCGATTACGCCGACTGGAAATCGGTGGGGGGGATTTCCTTGCCCAGCAAAGAGACAAGGACGCGCAACGGGGCAAAAGAAGCTTCCATCGAGGTTAAGGAATTCGAAATCAATCCCGCCGTGGACCCCAAGCTCTTTGAAAGGCCGGCGGAGAGCCCCGGCCAGAAGCCTGGTCGGCCTCCCAGGTAGACGGTAGACGGTAGGTGGGGAAGACCCCCACATCCCACCTACCACCTGCCACCTACCCCGGAGCCGGCTACTCTCCCAGAACTTTAATCAGCACGCGCTTGCGCCGCTGGCCGTCGAATTCTGCGTAGTAAACCTGCTGCCAGGGGCCAAAGTCGAGCCTGCCGTTCGTGACCGGCACCACCGCTTGGTGGCCGATGAGGAGGTTTTTCAGGTGCGCATCGCCGTTGGTCTCTCCCGTCCGGTGGTGGCGGTAGTCGACACGGAACGGTGCCAGCTTTTCCAGCCACTCCTCAATGTCCGCGATCAGCCCGTCTTCCGCGTCGTTAATGTAGACGCCGGCGGTAATGTGCATGGCCGAGACGAGCACAAGCCCTTCCTTGATCTGCGACTTGGCCAGAGCTTTTTCCACCTCTCCCGTAATGTTGATGAATTCCCGATGCTTTTTGGTGTTAAACCAGAGATATTCAGTATGAGACTTCATGGCTCTCCTCGCCTCGCGGACTTGGGTTCTCCAGCAGGTTGCTGAAAAACATCCGAGGTGTCATGCTGAGCCCTTCGGCTACGCTCTGGCTAAACTCCGCCAGGCACCTCAGGTTTACTTAGAACAAAGAGCTTGGATCCTTCTCCCGCTCTGCGCAATCAGGATGACATGCCATAAACCGTTTTTCAGCAACCTGCCAGTCTTCCCACAATCGGAACCCGTGTAGAATAGCAGGTTTTCTTTTTAAGGTTGGCCCGGTGGTTCCGGCACTGCGTTGCGTAAGGGATAAGAGGCGACTAATTCAAGATGAGATTCCTTGCGGCTATCCGCTGTGATAAGCTGGCGCGGGTCTTGCTATTGAACCCCCGGCAGGTTACTGAAAAACGGTTTATGGCATGTCAGTAAAGGCTGAGATGCTTCTCCGTCGGCTGACGGATCGGCATGATATCTCGGGTGTATTTCAGCAACCTGCCAGAAGTTCATCGCGGAGGAGGGAGATGAGAAAAGTTTGTCGCAATGCGTTTGGTTTGGCCGTGGCTCTTTGCTTTGCCACCCAGGGCTTCGCCCAGTTGGGGATGTTTTCGAAAGAACAGCGCCTGGAGCTTACGCGCGCCTGGGATGGCGAACGCTTCCCGGACGGTCGCCCGAAGGTTGCCGACTCAGTCCTCACGCGCTTGAAGACTGTGAGTGCCGAAGAGGCGTGGGGTGTACTGCTTGGCGCGGGCTACCGGCATCAATTCGAGGCGGGCTGGAAGGTCATTAACCCTGGGGACCGCCTGGTGGGCCGGGTGGTCACGGCGGTCTTCATGCCGCTGCGTCCCGACGTGAACGCGGTCATCGATGAGTACGGCAAGAAGGAAGGGCGCGTCGGAGGCGGCCAAAACTCTTGGGTGATTGATACGCTGCAGCCGAATGATGTGCTGGTCGTGGACTTGTTCGGAAAGATCGAAGGGGGTACCTTTGCCGGAGACAATCTCTCCACCTCCATCTTTGCCAAGAGCGGAACCGGCTTGGTCGTGGATGGCGCCGTGCGCGATGTTTCCGGCATTTCAGAAATTAAAGGCTTTCGCTGCTACGTCCGCGATTTCGATCCTAGCGGCATTGCGGAAGTCACGCTTATGGGAATCAATGTGCCGATCCGCATCGGCAAGGTGGCGGTAATGCCGGGCGACGTAGTGGTGAGCGACCCCGAGGGGCTGACGTTCATCCCCCCGCAGCTCGCCGAAAAGGTGGTCGATTCCGCCGAACAGACCCATCTGGTGGATGACTGGGGACACCGGATGCTCCGCGAACGCAGATACTCACCCGGGCAGATCGACGGCGCCTGGACCAAACAGATGATCGAAGAGTTCAACCGCTGGGCTGAACAGCAAGGATCCAAGGTGCGGCTAAAGACAAACTGAAACCAGGAGGAGGAAAGAATCCATGAACGGACGCCTGAAACACTTGGTGGATCGCCGCAGTATCTTGAAGGCCTCCGCGGCGGCTCTGGGGAGCAGCCCTTTCTGGGCAAGCGAGTCTGCCGACGCCGCGCTGCAACACGTCAACACGCGCTCGCGCCCCTCCGACCTGAAGATCACCGACCTGCGTGTGGCGCACATTTCCAAGGCGCCGATGGACTGCTGGATTATCCGCCTCGACACCAACCAAGACATCCACGGGTTGGGCGAGGTGCGCGACGGAGCAAGCCCCACCTATGCCCTGATGCTCAAGGGCCGCCTGCTGGGTGAGAATCCGTGCAATGTGGATCGCCTCTTCCGCAAGATCAAACAATTCGGCGGACACGCGCGGCAGGGCGGCGGCGTCAGCGGCGTCGAGATGGCGCTTTGGGACTTGGCTGGCAAGGCGTACAACGTTCCGGTCTTTCAGATGCTCGGCGGCAAGTTTCGTGATCGCATCCGCATCTACGCTGATACGACGGAATCCCACGATCCCAAGGTCTACGCCGAGCGCTTGAAGAAGCGCATGGAGCGCGGCTTGACCTGGCTCAAGATGGACCTCGGAATGGATATGGTCGAAGAGACGCCAGGCACCGTGACGCGGCCTTCCGGATTAACCCAGGAGGAACTCACTTTCACCCCGCACATGTTCGTAGGAATTGAGCTGGCCGACAAAGGCATTGCCACGATGGCGGACTACGTGGCCCAGGTGCGGGAAATCGTGGGAATGGAGATTCCCTTGGCGGCGGACCATTTCGGTCACATCGGTGTGAATTCTTGCATCCGGCTGGGCCGGGCGCTCGAGAAGTACAATATGGCCTGGCTCGAGGATATGATTCCCTGGCAATACACGGATCTGTGGAAGCAGATTACGGATTCCATCGGCGTGCCCACATTAACTGGGGAAGACATTTACCTGAAAGAAGATTTCATCAACCTGTGCAGGAACCATGCGGTGCGCAAAATCCATCCCGACTTGGCCACGGCCGGAGGGATTCTCGAAACGAAGAAGATCGGCGATGCCGCCCAGGAGTATGGCGTGCCCATGGCGATGCACTTCGCCGGGACATCCGTTTCCTGCATGGCGAGCGTGCATTGCGCAGCAGCCACGGAGAATTTTCTTGCGCTGGAGAATCACTCCCTCGATGTGCCCTGGTGGGATGACTTGGTCGAGGGGATCGAAAAGCCCATTGTCAATCGCGGTTACATCACGGTCCCCGACAAGCCCGGCCTCGGCATCACTTTGAACGAGGAGGCGGTGAAGGCGCATCTGGGGCCCGGCGCAGGCTACTTTGAGCCAACCCCGGAGTGGGACAAGGCGCGTTCCTGGGACCGCCTGTGGAGCTAGTGTCGTGGCACAGAAATTCACAATCGGCTTGATTCAGATGGCCTGTTCGCGTGACCCGGACGAGAATTTGCGCCGGGCGGTCGCTCAAGTTGAGGAGGCGGCGCGCGCAGGAGCCGAACTGGTCTGCCTGCCGGAACTTTTCCGCTCGCAATACTTTTGCCAGCGGGAGGATGCCGCTTTCTTCGACCTCGCGGAGCCGGTTCCGGGCCCGACGACCGAAGTGCTGGGGAAGACTGCCAAAGAGAGAAAGGTGGTGATCATTGCCCCGGTCTTCGAGCGCCGCGCGGCCGGTGTCTATCACAATAGCGCCGCCGTGATTGACGCCGGGGGCGAACTGGCGGGCCTTTACCGGAAGATGCATATCCCCGACGACCCGGCCTACTTTGAGAAGTATTACTTTACACCCGGCGATCTGGGGTTCCGGGCCTTCGATACGTGCGTGGGACGCATCGCCACGCTGATTTGCTGGGACCAGTGGTATCCGGAAGGCGCGCGCCTGGCGGCTCTCCAGGGTGCGAGCGTGCTGTTTTATCCGACCGCTATTGGCTGGCACCCGGCCGAAAAGGAGTGGTCCGGGGCGGCGCAGCGCAACGCTTGGCGCACCGTGCAGCGCGGTCACGCCATCGCGAACGGGGTTTATGTGGCGGCCGTAAACCGCATCGGCCTTGAAAAGGCCGAAAGCGAGGCCGGGCTGGAATTCTGGGGCTCTTCGTTCGTCTCCGACCCGTTTGGCGAGGTGGTGAAGGAAGCTTCGGTGGACCGCGAGGAAATCCTGCTCGCGGAAGTGGACCTCGGCCGCATTGAAGATGTCCGCCGCAATTGGCCTTTCCTTCGTGACCGGCGCATTGACGCTTACGCCGGAATCAGCAGCCGCTTCCTGGATGAGGGACCGTGGCGCAAGTTGTAGCGCCGGGCTTTAGCCCGGCACGTGCCGCCCTAAAGGGCGGCGCTACGGGGCTTTTCAGCAACTTCCTGGATGAGGGACCGTGGCGCAAAGCGGAGTAGGTAAGACTCCGGCGGCGGAGGGCTTCCGACTGCCCGCGGAGTGGGAGCCGCACGAAGCCACCTGGATTGGCTGGCCGCATAACCTCACCGACTGGCCGGGGAAATTCGCTCCTGTCCCTTGGGTCTACGCGGAGATTGTCCGCAAAATCACGCCAGGCGAAATGGTGCGCATTGTGGTGAATTCGCGGGCCCACGAAGCCCGCGCGCGGCGTGTCCTTGCGCGAGTGGGCGTGGACTTATCGCGTGTCGAGTTCTTCCGCTTCCCGACGAACCGCGGCTGGACCCGCGATTTCGGCCCCATGTTCGTGAAGCGCGATCGCCCTCGCCACGAAGACTCTCGCCAACAAATTCCTCGTCCGGACGTAGCGATTGTGGGTTTCGGGTTCAACGGCTGGGCGAAGTACCCCGACTGGCAAAGAGATAATCAAGTCCCCACGCGTGCCGCGCGCGCGCTCCGGCGCCGCCTCTTTCTTCCCCAAGTAAAGGGCAGGAACTTCGTACTGGAAGGAGGGAGTATCGAGGTGAACGGGCGCGGGACGATTCTCACCACCGAGGAGTGTCTCCTCCACCCTAGCGTTCAGGTGCGAAATCCGGGCTGCACGCAGCAGGATATCGAGACGACGTTCCGAGATTATCTGGGCGTCAGCAACGTGCTTTGGCTCGGACAGGGAATTGCCGGCGACGATACACACGGTCATATCGACGACCTCTGTCGCTTCGTCGGGCCGCGCACCGTCGTCCTGTGCCAGGAGGATGACCCGCACGACGCCAACTACCGGCCACTCCAGGAAAATCGCGCGCGGCTGGAAGGGATGCGGCTGGAAGATGGCGCGCGCCTCGAGGTCGTGCCGCTGCCCATGCCCGCCCCACATTATTTCGATGGTCAGCGCCTGCCGGCAAGTTATGCGAACTTCTACATCTCCAACGCGGCCGTGCTGGTTCCGACATTCAACGATCCCAAGGACCGCGTCGCCCTGGGCACGCTCGCAGAAGTCTTCCGCGACCGCCCGGTGATTGGCATCCACGCCGTTGACTTGGTCTGGGGGCTCGGAACCCTCCACTGCCTCACGCGCGAGCAACCTGCCGTTTAAGAGCAGTAGGTGGTAGGTGGCAGACGGCATACGGGGAAAAACAGGAGGCAAACGCGCCGCCTCGAAGTTCTTGGTAGGGGAGGGCTCCGCCCTCCCGTTCTTGCACCGTATGATGGAAGGCCCGCGGGCCGGCAGAGCCCGCCCCTACGACGCCGCATGAACTTCCCGCCGCAAGCGTCTCGCGTTGACTTGCCTGTCGGTGCGGCCTAAGATGTGCCTCAAGGGTAGGTATCCTCCCATGGTGGGCCGCACGGTTGGCCACTACCGCATTCTGGAGAAGCTCGGCGGCGGCGGGATGGGTGTGGTCTATAAGGCCGAGGACACTAACCTTGGCCGGCTTGTGGCGCTCAAATTCCTGCCGGAGGAGGTCTCACAGGATCGCGAGGCGTTGAAGCGTTTCAAGCGCGAAGCGCGCGCAGCTTCCGCGCTCAATCACTCGAACATTTGCACGATTCACGACATTGGCGAGCACGAAGGCCAGCCGTTCATCGTCATGGAGTGTCTGGAAGGCCAAACGCTGAAGCAGCGGGTCGCGGGAAAGCCGCTGCCGACCGACGAGCTGGTAACCCTGGCGATTCAGGTTGCCGATGCGCTCGAGGCCGCCCACCGCAAGGGCATCATCCACCGCGACATCAAGCCTGCCAACATCTTCGTCACCGAGCACGGACAAGTGAAGGTCCTTGACTTCGGTTTGGCGAAGATGGCGAGGCCAGCGTCCCTGGCGGGCGACTCCTCGAGTGAGCTGCAGACTGCGGCCGGGGCCGTGGCCGGAACGATCCAGTACATGAGCCCGGAACAAGCCCTGGGGCAGGCGGTGGACGGGCGGACGGACTTGTTCTCGCTCGGGTCGGTGCTCTACGAGATGGCCACGGGACGAATTCCCTTTGCGGGCTCGACCGTGAGTGAGACGATTGCCCAAATCCTGCACAGCCAGCCGGAAGCTATCGCGCGGCTCAATTACGACGTTCCCGCAGAGCTCGAGCGGATCATCCGCAAGTGTCTGGAAAAGGAGCCGGAGCACCGCTACCAGTCGGCGAAAGAGGTGCTGGTGGACCTGTGCCGAGTGAAGCGCGACACGGAAACCGCGCGGGTAGGAGCGGGCCTTGTGCCCGCCCCGCCGGGGCGGGAGCGCCCACGAGGGGGGCCCCTGCGAAAACTCTGGAAGGTTCTTGTTCCCGCCGCCCTGATCCTTGTCGCGGCGGCCATCGGGGGAACGTTGTACTTCCGCTCGCGCCAGGCCATGGCCCGCCTGACCGACAAGGACACCCTAGTTCTTTCCGATTTCATCAACCAGACCGGTGATAGCGTATTCGACGACACGCTCAAACAGGGGCTCTCGGTACAGCTTGAGCAATCACCCTTTCTCGCCCTGGTTTCCGAGCAAAGGGTAAATGAGACATTGAAGCTGATGGGCCGTCCTGCCGGTGACCGGTTGACGCCGGAGGTCACCCGCGAGGTCTGCCAGCGCACGGGCAGCAAGGCCATGCTGACCGGCTCGATTGCGGGGCTGGGCAGCCAGTACGTGATTGGCCTGAAGGCCGTGAACTGCAATACGGGGGACGTGCTGGCGGAAGCGCAGGAGCAGGCGGCGGGCAAGGAAGCGGTGCTCAAGGCTCTGGACGCCGCTGCGGTCAGCTTGCGTGGCAAATTGGGTGAGTCGCTCAGCTCGGTGCAGAAATACGCCACGCCCGTGGAGGAAGCGACCACACCATCGCTGGAGGCGCTGAAAGCCCTCAGCCTGGGTGTAAAGACTTTCTATGCGAAAGGGCACACCGCCGCTCTGCCCTTCTTCAACCGGGCGGTGGAGCTAGATCCGAATTTTGCCATGGCCTACGCCTGGATGTCGGGTGTCTGCAGGGACCTAAACGAACTGGGGCGGGCGGCGGAGTATGCACGCAAGGCTTATGAGTCGCGGGAAAAGGTCAGCGAACGGGAGCGGTTCTGGATTGAGGAGATCTACTACATTAACGTGACGGGAGAGCTGGAGAAGGCAGCGCAGACCGACGAGCTGTGGCAGCAGACCTATCCAAGAGACGACTTGCCTTACATTCGGCTCGGTTTTATCTCCGCCGTCCTGGGAAACCTGGAAAAGTCATTGGAGGAATGGCGAGAGGCGCTGCGCGTGGACCCAGATAAGGGGCTCAACTATTTCGGCGTCGGCTACGCCTACTTAAACCTCAACCGGCTGGATGAAGCGGAGGCGGAGTTCAAGCAGGCGCAGGAACGCAAGCTGGGGAACATCTACCTGCTCCAGAACTGCTACGCGTTGGCCTTTCTGAAGGGCGATGTGGCGCAGATGGCGCAGTTGGTCTCAGCCGCCATGGGCAAGCCCGGCTCGGAAGACCTGTTGCTGGCCGCGCAAGCGGACACGGAAGGTTGGTACGGCAAGCTGAAGAACGCGCACGAGCTGACCGGGCGGGCGATGGATTCAGCCCAGCGCAACGACGCCAAAGAGAGTGCGGCAGCCTATCAGGCAGCGGCAGCGCTGCGCGAGGTGGAATCGGGAAACCGGGAGCAGGCTCGTGCCGAGGCCAAGGCGGCAGTGAAGCTGGCCCCGAACCGCGACGTGCGGGCGATAGCGGCGCTGGCCCTGGCGCGGGCAGGCGATACGGCAGGGGCGGAGAAGCTGGCGGCCGAACTCGACAAGACCTTCCCGCTGGATACGCTGGTCCAGAGGTACTGGCTGCCAACCATCCGGGCGGGGGTCGCCCTGGAACGCCAAGACCCGAACCGGGCAATCGAACTATTGAAGGTGGCGAGCACGATCGAACTTGGCCTACCCACGAACATCAATGCGTACCTCTGCCCTGTCTATGTGCGTGGGGAAGCCTATTTGATGCTCCACGACGGCAACCGAGCGGCAGCGGAATTTCAGAAATTCATCGACCACCGAGGACTGGTGGCGAATTTTCCCTGGGGTGCGCTGGCCCGCCTCGGACTGGCGCGCGCTTACGCCCTGCAGGGCGACACGGCCAAAGCCCGTGCCGCGTATCAGGGTTTCCTCACGCTCTGGAAAGACGCCGACCTCGACATCCCCATCCTGAAGGAAGCCAAGGCGGAGTACGCAAACCTGAAATAATCCCTTCGCTCCGACCCGCGCTTTCAAGACCTCCTGCGCCGCATGAATTTCCCGCGGTAGCGCCAGCACCTTGCTGGCTCATTGGCGTGCCGCCGGGCCAGCGGCCTGCACCATATGGTGCAAGCCGGCGGCGCTACCCCACGCGTTGCTTGATTTGTTCGACCAGTTCGCCGATATCTATCGGCCGGAACAGAATCAGCTCGAATCCTCGCCCCTTCAGACTGACGTCCACAATCAGGCTCCGGCTGGCCAATATCCAGGTGGGGACCTGCCTGGTCCAGCCTGAGAGGAGCTCAGCATCGGTTATGGGGTCGTCACTCGAGGAGAGGTCGGCAACGAGCAGCGCCGGGAGGGTTGGACTGGCTTCGAGACTCGCGAGCGCCTCGGCGACTGTCTCTCGAGCTTCCACGTCCAGGCCCTCTTCGATCAGTTGCGCGCGGAGGAGGGCGCGCGGCTGCCAGTCTTTTCCGACCAGGAGAATCTGCGCCATGTAATTAACAGTATAGTGCGCGCCACGCGGCACGTTTGCATCTAAAATTGTCTGCGGTGCCCGGAGGTGCTATGCTGAGCGTACGGGGCGAGGAGTTGGCCAAGACCGAAGGTCATGCGCATCATTCTCTACACGGGTAAAGGCGGAGTGGGCAAGACGAGCATCTCGGCAGCCACCGGGCTTGAGCTGGCGCGCCGCGGCTACCAGACACTCGTCATGTCCGTGGATCCGGCGCATTCCTTGAGTGATGCCTTTGATCTCGAGAAGCGCTTGATGGACCACGAGGCCGGGAAGCTGGTGAACGTCGTGAAGAACCTTTGGATTCAGGAGGTCGACGTTCAGGAAGAGATTTCCCATCATTGGGAGTCGGTCTATGCCTACGTCTCGGCGCTGCTCAACGTTTCCGGCCTCGAGCAGACGCTGGCCGAGGAACTGGCGATCTTCCCCGGCATGGAAGAGGTCAGCTCGCTGCTTTACGTGAACCAATACGTGCGCGAGAAAAGTTTTGACGTCATCCTGCTCGACTGCGCCCCCACGGGTGAATCCCTGCGTTTCGTCAGCATCCCGACCACGCTCGAGTGGTACATGTCGAAGGTCTTCAAGCTGGAGCGGCGGGTGGCCAAGATGGTGCGTCCTATGCTTCAGACCTTCACCGGCCTGCCCGTTCCCCAGGAGGAATACTTCGAGAACCTCGCGGCCTTGTACCGCAAGCTGAGCGGGATTGACAAGCTTCTGGCCGACCCTAAAGTGACCACGGTGCGGCTGGTGACTAACCCCGAGAAGGTGGTGTTGAAGGAGACGCAGCGCGCGTTCACCTATTTTTGCCTCTTCGGGTTGACCGTGGATGCGGTAATCGTGAACCGGATCTTGCCGCGCGAGGTCCGGGACGACTTCTTCAGCGCCTGGAAGGGCACGCAGGAACGCTGGATCCAATCGGTGGAGGAATTTTTCGCGCCCGTGCCCGTGTGGCGCGTTCCGCTGTTCCCCGACGAAGTCCTGGGCGTGGAGCGCCTGAAGCCGCTGGGTAAGGCCGTCTACGGCGAGCAGGACCCGGCCGATCGCTTTTTCCACGAGGCACCCTACCGATTCCGCAAGGTAGGCGGCAATTACCACCTCCACTTGCGTTTGCCCTTCGTTTCCAGCGAGGACATTGACCTGTACAAGAAGCTGGATGAATTGATCATTCGCGTGGGGGGAGTGAAGCGCTATGTGTCGCTCCCCCAGCGCATTGCCCACTGCGAGCCGTTGAGCGCTCGCATCAAGGATGGAGAACTCATCGTGATTTTGGGGAGGAACGATGCCCAACGCGAAACGAAACCGGAGAGCGCGACGAAGGCGTGAAGCGGCCCGGAGGGAGATTCCGTCCTGCGCGGAGTGGTTCGTGCGGGAATTGGCTCCGCTCTTCCGCCGCCGGAAGCTTCCGCGCACGCGTTCCGCGCGCCACTTGCGCAACGCCACCATCGAAGTCCTGGAAGCAGTGCGCGCCCTTCTGGATGAGACCATCGAATGGCTCCGGCGTGAGGGGCGCACGCCGGAACTTCGGCGTATCCGCGTGGAAGGCTAAGCTCATCGCTCCGTCGGTTCATCGGCTGATCGATTCAATCGCCCGATGGCTCGATGGCTCGATGGTGCGATGGCCAGATGGCGCGGTGTCCGGATGAAAATTCTTGTCAGTGGCTCAAGCGGGCTGATCGGCCGAGCGCTCGTCTCTTTTCTGGCCGCAGGCGGCCATCACGTAACTCGTCTAGTGCGTTCCAGCCTTTCGCCTGGGGAAGCTCAGGTGTTCTGGAACCCTGCGGTCGGCACAGTGAATGCCGCGGGCCTTGAGGGCTTCGACGCCGTGGTGCACCTGGCCGGCGAGAACATTGCGGAGCGATGGACCGCGAAGAAAAAGGCCAGAATCTACGAGAGTCGAGCAAAAGGGACGCGGCTGTTGAGCGAGTCTCTCGGCCAGGTCAGCAAGCCACCCAAAATTCTGGCGTGTGCCTCGGCCTCGGGTTATTACGGCGATTGTGGGGATGAAGTCGTCACGGAGGACCGTCCGGCGGGGTCAGGCTTTCTGGCTCGAGTCTGTCAGGAATGGGAAGCGGCGACGGAGCCCGCGCTGCGGCGCGGCATCCGCGTCATCAACTTGCGTACGGGCATCGTCCTGACTCCGGCGGGCGGGGCACTCGCCAGCATGTTATTCCCTTTCAGAATGGGTTTGGGCGGGAGGCTTGGGAGTGGACGGCAGTTTTGGAGCTGGGTTGCCATCGACGACGTCCTCGGCGGCATCCTTCACACGCTCACCACAGAGACGCTTCATGGCCCCGTCAATGTGGCAGCACCCAATCCCGTGACCAATCGCGAGTTTACAGAGATACTAGGCCGGGTGTTAGAACGGCCCACCGTGTTTCCCATCCCCTCATTCGCGGTCCGGCTGGCCTTGGGAAGAATGGCCGATGAACTGTTGCTGGCCAGCGCCCGCCTCGCGCCTGCGCGGTTGTTAGCCAGCGGTTACCAGTTCCGATACTCGAACCTCGAAGATGCCTTGCGGCACTTGCTGGGTCGACGCGGTGCGGGCTAGTGCCGTTCCAACTTGCCTGCGGCAGGCAGGCTATTTGCGGCTATCCCTTGGTTCGAGCCTCACCCATGCTTGATCGGTTCATCGGCTGATCGGTTCATTGACTCAATGGCTCGATGGCCCGATCGCTCGATTACGCGTTCCGGGGACCCGCCAATCAGCGCCCGCAGGCCATGCCTTCTACGCCCGCGGCGTGCCCCGGTCCGTCCCGGTCGCCGCACGGCTCACAAGACTTGGTCTCTCGCCGACGGACCGGGGCGTGTATACTGGATATGCAGCCGTGGTGTTGCCTGGCGTGCGCGAAGCGACGGCTCGGAAAGATTGGAGCGTCGCTGCCCAGCAAGTCGGCCTTGTTCAGGCTGCCAGCGAACGCGGTACGCTGACCTTGGCTGAGGCGCTTCAAATCCTGGGCGGCGCAGAAGCCGCGTCGGCCAATCCACCGGTAAGGGCCGCTGAACGTTGAGAGAAGCATGAAGGTCAAGGTTCTGTTTTTCGGGCCGACCCACGACTTGACGGGTTTCGCCCAGGAGCAATTGGAGATTCCGGAAGGGGAGAGCCTGGCCGGCTTGTGGCGCCGCTACGAAAAGCGTTTTCCGCGCCTGAGCGGGATGTCAGGTTCCCTGGTGGTGGCCGTGAACCAGGAGATTGCAGCCCCGTCGCATCTTTTGCGCGACGGGGATGAGGTGGCGTTTATGCCTCCCGTCAGTGGCGGCGCAGGTGATGACTTCTACGTGCTGACGCGCGACACCATTCACAGCGCGGACCTGGCGCGCCAACTGAAGGCGCCCCAGGACGGAGCCGTGGTGGTCTTTGAAGGAATCGTTCGCAACCACTTTCTCGGGCGCAAGACTCTCTGCCTCGAATATGAGGCTTACGCGCCGATGGCGGTCCGCAAAATGGAAGAGATCGGGCAAGAAGCGAAGGGGAAGTTTGCCATCGACCGCATCGGAATGATTCACCGGCTGGGACGCGTGGAGATCGGGGAGACCAGTGTCGCGATTGTTGTGACCGCCGCTCACCGGCACGCGGCGTTTGAGGCCTGCAACTACGCCATCGACCGCCTCAAGCAGATCGTGCCTATTTGGAAGAAAGAGTATTTGAAGGATGGCGCCGTCTGGGCGGAAAGCGAGGGCAGCAAGAGCTTTCAGCAGTCAGCCTTGAGCGATCAGCGAAGAACGGAAACCGAAAACCGCAAACGTTCAGGCCGGAGACCGATGGCTAAGAGCTGATTGCTGAAGGCTGAACGCTGACGGCCGAGAGCTTACATGCAAATGGAAAATCACCTTACAACAGCAATCGAGATTGCGCGCGAGGCGGGCGCGTTGTTGGTTCAGCTCTTCAAGAGCCCGATGGAGATCACTTACAAGCGCCGCTCGGATCTGGTGACGGAGGCCGACCGGCGCTCGGAGGCGTTGATCGTGGAACGCCTGCGCCGCCACTTCCCCCAACACGCCATCGTGGGCGAGGAAGGCGGTGGGCAGCAGACGGATTCCGACTACTGCTGGTATGTCGATCCTCTGGACGGCACCACGAATTTCGCGCACGGCTTTCCGGTGTTTTGCGTCACTCTGGGTCTGGCCTATTGCGGTGAAGTCGTGGCCGGCGTGGTCTACGATCCGACCCGCGAGGAGCTTTTTACGGCAGAGAAGGGAGCCGGCGCCTACCTCAACAACGAGCGCCTCCATGTATCGGAGACGGCGGACCTTGCCCGATGCCTGCTGGCCACGGGGTTTCCGCCCTTTGCCACCAACCACGACCTGAACATTAAGTTCTACTTCCGCTTCACGGAACTCTCGCACGGTATTCGGCGGGCGGGCTCGGCGGCGCTGGACCTCTGCTCGGTGGCCGCCGGCCGGTTTGATGGCTTCTGGGAGTTGAAGCTCAATCCCTGGGATAAGGCCGCGGGATCGCTCCTGGTGACCGAGGCCGGTGGTTTGGTTACCAACCTCGCGGGAAAACCCTTTAACCTGCTCGGTGACGACATCTTCGCCTCGAACGGATTAGTTCACGAGGAGATGGTCCAGGTCTTTTCCGAGGTGTTGGCGCGCTGGACGAGATGAGGGGACTAGGAGCTAGGGACTCGGGATTAGGGATTCGAGGTTCGGGAGCAGCGGGCAGTTTTCTCCCGAATCCCTAACCCCTAATCCCTAATTCCGAGGCCGTAAGGTGGCGCGACGTTTACGCCCACGACGATTCCTGAAGCGCCAGGGGCTGATCACGCTGGCGCTGAGTAGTCCCGAGCCTGCCTCTCCGCCCCCGGCCTTTTCTCCCGATCCGGAAATCACGGAGACGGATATCTGGCTACGACGCCTCAGCCCGACCCATGACGGTCTGAGAATTGTCCAGCTCACGGACCTGCATCACAGCCTGTTCACGCCGCTCGAAGACATTCAGCGTGCGGTCCATCTCGCCAACCTGCTCCGGCCAGACGTCGTCGCCTTGACGGGCGACTACGTCACGCTGTCGCGCTCCTACATCTGGCCCGTGGCCCGGGCGCTGGGAAAGCTGCGCGCGCGCCTGGGTGTGTTTGCCATCCTGGGCAACCACGACTTTCAGGTCGACCCGGACGAGATTACACGCGCCCTGCGCTCGCAACACATCCGTGTGCTCCGCAACGCGCATTACGCCCTGCGAGCCGGCCATCCCGCGCACGCGGGACTGTGGCTCGTCGGGGTGGACGACCTCTGGTGGGGCGCCGACGACTTGGCGGCGGCCATGCGCTCTCTGCCAGCGCGCGATCCCAAGGTGCTGCTCTGCCACAACCCGCTGGGGATTCGCATGGCGGCAGCGCGCGGCATCGACTTCGTGCTATCCGGCCACACCCACGGTGGGCAGGTGCGCCTGCCCGTGGTCGGCTCGGTCTACGGGCGGTCCAAATTCGGCGAGCGCTTCGTGGAAGGTTGGAACCAGCTCGACGGCACGCAGATTTATGTCAGCCGAGGCATCGGCAAGGTGCTGCTGCCCCTACGCTTCGGCTGTCCGCCGGAGATTTCCTGCTTGCGTCTGCGGCGAGCTTAGGGCCGCCCGTCCATGCCCCTCCTCTGCGCGTCCTCTGAAACTCATATCAAACGCCCGAGACTTGTGGTATACGGTTCTCGCTTGCTCTGCTGCACATGCTCACACCTGAAGTCATTCGGAAAAAGCGCGATGGCTTGGCTTTGACGCGGGAAGATATATTCGCCTTTATCGAGGGATTCACGCGGGGAGAAATTCCGGACTACCAATGCTCAGCCCTTTTAGTGGCCATCTTCTTTCGCGGGTTGGAGGCGCGCGAGACCGCCGACCTGACGGAAGCCATGTTGCGCTCCGGCCAGGTACTCGACCTTTCGGCTTTCCCTCAAGCCAAAATCGACAAACACTCGACCGGCGGCGTGGGCGACAAGACCTCGTTAGTGGTAGCTCCGGCGGCGGCTGCCGGCGGCTTGTTGGTTCCGATGATCTCCGGCCGCGGTCTGGGGCATACCGGCGGGACATTGGACAAGCTCGAATCGATCCCGGGCTTCAACACGCGCCTGACACTCCAGGAGTCTCGCCGCGTGCTGGGCGCTTGCGGGCTGGTGCTCATCGGCCAGACCGACGAACTGGCCCGTGCCGACCGGAAGCTCTACGCGCTTCGAGAAGTAACGGCGACCATCGAGTCCATTCCCCTGATTGCCGCCTCCATCATGAGCAAGAAGCTGGCCGAGGGGATCGACGGTCTGGTGCTGGACGTCAAGGCGGGGTCGGGCGCCTTTATGAAACGATGGGAGGATGCGCGGGAACTGGCCGCCCGCATGGTGGACATCGGGACGGCGCACGGCAAGCGCGTCCAGGCCCTCATCACCGGGATGAATCAGCCGCTGGGGAACGCGGTGGGCAATGCGCTGGAAGTGATGGAGGCGATCGAGACGCTCAAGGGCCGCGGGCCGCGTGACTTGCACGAGCTTTGCCGCGAGCTCACCGCCGAAATGTTCCTCCTGGGCGGCGTTGCGGCGTCTCCCGAGGACGCTCGGGCGCGCTTTGACCGCGTCCTCACCAGCGGGCAGGCGTTGGAGAAGTTGGCGAGGGTCATCGCTGAGCAAGGCGGCGATCCGCGCGCGCTGGAGGACTATGCGCGCTTGCCTTCCGCCGCGTACGAGGATGCCATTGTGGCTTCCGAAGAGGGTTATATTGCCGGTCTGGAAGCCGAAGCGATAGGGCGGGCAGCGATGCTGCTGGGTGCCGGGCGTGAGCGTTTGGACGCGGCCATTGACCCGGCGGTGGGCGTGGTGTTGGAGAAGAAAGTCAGCGATCCGGTAAGTGCCGGAGAACGCATTTGCGCGCTTTATTCGAACGACCGCTCGCGCGTGCGCCACGCGCTGGAACTGATTCGCGCGGCAATTAAGATCTCGCATGACCCGATTCAAGCCCAGCCGCTGATTCGCGGGCGAGTCCCGGAATAGAGTCAAAGTCCAGGCGGAATCCGGAGCCTGTGTCACAAGGTGATTGCTCCAGCGGCTTTACCGCCTGCTGCGGCGGGCTTTGGGCAATCAGAGGCTGTCACGATGAGGATGTTGCGTTCCGCCATTCTGCTCGGAAGTCTGCTGGTTTCCGCCGCACCGGCCTTCGGCGCATCGCAGGAACCCCGCAAGATCGTCATCGACACGGATCCTGGAGCAGACGATGCCATGGCGATTCTGCTGGCGCTAAATTCGCCCGAACTCGACGTGAAAGCGCTTACGGTGGTTGCGGGGAACGTGGTTGTCGAGCAGGGTCTCGTGAACGCGCTGAAGCTGGTTTCGCTGGCCGGGCGGTGTGACGTAAGAGTTGCCCGCGGCGCGCAGCACCCGCTCGTTCAGAAACTGACCACCGCGGAGTTCTTTCACGGGGAAAACGGATTGGGCGATGTCGAACTTCCTGCGCCGGCCTGCCATGCTGACACGCGCTTCGCCCCCGACCTCATCATTGAGCTTGTTCACCAATTCCCTCACGAGATCACGCTGGTGCCCATCGGACCCCTGACGAACATTGCCCTGGCGATTTCGAAGGATCCTTCTATTGTTCCTCTCGTCAAGGAAGTGGCCGTGATGGGCGGCGCGATTTCCGGAGGCAATGCGACGGCTGCCGCAGAGGCCAACATCTACAATGATCCGGAAGCTGCCCGGGTGGTGTTCGAGGCCGGCTGGCCGTTGACCATGGTTGGCCTGAATGTTACCGAAAAGACGCTCTTCACCCGCGCGGACCTGAGCCGGCTTGCGAAGACTCACGGTCGAGAGAACGACTTCGCTGTTGGCGTCCTGAAGTTCATGGTGGACCTTGCGGGGAAGCTGGGGGCCGACGGGACACCCATGCATGACCCCCTTGCTGTCGGCTCGGTGATCGACCGCAGCCTGATTACCACGCAGGACATGCGTGTCGATATCGAGACGCGCGGGGAGCACACGCGGGGAGAGACCGTGGCCAGCCGGCACAATTCTTCAGACCGTAAGGTCCTGCGCGGCGACCGGTACGTCATCGGCGGGATTGAGAAGGTGCAGCCCAACGTCCATGTCGCCGTGGACTCGGACGCCAGGCGTTTCATTGCGCTTCTCATCTCGCGGATTGCGGGGAAGTAGCGGTTCAGTCAGCAGGCCGAGGGAGCGGGTGTTAGGTGTCAGGCGCTGGGGGTTGGGGCTTGAAAAAAGGGGGACAGGAGAAGCCAGAAGGCAGAAGGCAGAAGGCAGAAGGCAAGAGGCAGAATGACCTCCTTCTTGGGGAAGTCCTGTGTGGGAAGGTTTTGAGCTCTTCTAATCTCCAGTCTTTTCGAGTTTCTCCACGATGAAGGAAGCACACGGTTATCCCGAAGCGGTCGAAGCGGCGCAGTTTCTCGCAAGCAGATGGTCGAGGCGCCCGCGCGTCGGGCTTATTCTCGGTTCGGGTCTGGAGGGTGTAGGTCGTGACCTCCGCGAAATGAGGAGGATTTCTTATCGGTCAGTTCCGCATTTTCCACAGCCAACTGTGGCGGGCCATCGCGGCACTCTGCATCTCGGCTTCTGGGGAGATGTTCCGGTCGCCATCCTGGCAGGACGAGTGCACCTTTACGAGGGGTACTCGCCCGCGGAAACTGTCTTTCCCACGCGGGTACTCGCCTTGGCAGATATCGAATTTCTAGTAGTGACATGTGCCGCGGGAGGAATTGCGCCACGAGCGGCGCCTGGCTGCCTCATGATTTTCTCCGACCACCTGAACCTGCAAGGCGTCAATCCCCTGGCGGGCTTCCACGACCTGCGTTGGGGACCGAGGTTCGTGGACCTCAGCGATGTATATGATCGGAAGCTAGGTGCCGACGCCCGCCGGGTGGCTCGCGCGCTGGGATTGAAATGCTTTGAAGGGGTCTACGCTTCGGTCCTGGGACCGAGCTACGAAACTCCGGCGGAAATTCGCGCTTTGCGACGTCTGGGTGCGGACGCGGTGGGCATGTCCACGGTGCCGGAAGTAATTGCTGCCCGACAGATGGGCGTGCGCGTGCTGGCGCTCGCGATGATCACCAACCGCGCGGCGGGGCTTGGCACGCGACCATTGAGCCACGAAGAGGTGCTGAAGGTAGGCAAGTCCGCCTCCCGAAGCCTCGCGCGCCTGCTGGATACACTCTTGCCGCAGCTCGCCCCGATCCGCCGATAAAGCCAGGGGCCCCAGCCTGACACGTGTTTGATGCCCTGCGGATCGGGGCTCACGAAAGAAAGCAGGTGACGATGAATCCGGAGCAACTGATCGAGTACGCCCGCGAAGCGCGCAAGAACGCCTTCGCCCCCTATTCCCGCTTCAAGGTGGGGGCGGCGCTGCGGGCTGCGAACGGGAAGCTATACGCAGGCTGCAACATCGAGAACGCAACCTATGGTCTCACCGTCTGCGCGGAGCGCGTCGCCCTATGGAAAGCGATTTCGGAAGGCGAACGGGCCTTCACGCAGATCGCGGTGGTGTCCGCCAGCCGGCGTCCGGCTTCGCCCTGTGGTGCTTGCCGCCAGCTCCTTTGGGAATTTTGCGGCGACATCGAAGTGGTCCTCGCCAATCGGCGTGCACATCGAGAAGTCCACCGCCTGGCAGACCTCCTCCCACACCCCTTCGACCGTCGCCTGCTATGGTAACCGGGTAGCGGAGACTTGTAGTGTAAGCGTGCGGCTTTGCGATTTGGAGCAAAGAAGAACCGTCCGTCCCCTGACGGATTGGAGGACCCGCCCGCCATTAAGATCGGCGGACCTCCGGTTGCGGCGGGCGCTACCCGCTCGCCCCGCTCGGACGGCTTGTGCCGTTCCAATTTATTGAGGCTCTAACCCGGATTTCTCACCAGTTCTCGGACCTGACCCTTGAAGGCCATCATCCTTAATCCCCAGCGGCGGTGCTGCCCCTTCAGTGTCGCTGGAGCGCCTGTGGATGGATGGGGCAGACTAGTGGCCCGTT
>Ga0315279_10001188_pt1 | contig 44398 bp, 38 predicted proteins | sample YL17G06_20_MG_FD_203694 | JGI IMG/M metagenome (GOLD analysis project Ga0315279, IMG submission 203694) | Sediment microbial communities from Yellowstone Lake, YNP, Wyoming, USA - YL17G06_20 | ecosystem: Environmental > Aquatic > Freshwater > Lake > Sediment | place: USA: Wyoming | collected...
GCTCGTCCGTTGGGGAGTTTGAGGTAGCCCTGCGCCCGCTCCAACGCTTGAATGCTCGGCTTCTCGTCCACCGACAGCACCACGGCATTCTCCGGCGGGTCCAAGTAAAGACCCACAATGTCGGCTGCTTTGGCGGCGAACTCTGGATCGGTGCTGACGCACCACCTGCGCCGTCGCTGCAACTGGATGCCGTGACGACGCAACACCCGCCAGACCTTGGCCTCGGATACATCCCCCAGATGCCCGGCTATCAACGGGCCGTTCCACATAGCATAGCCCCTTGGCGGGGGCTCATCGAGCACCGCCAAGATCCGCCGCTCGGTCTGTTCGTCATACACAGGCTTGGCTCCCGGGCGTCGGGCGTCCTGAAGGCCACCAATGCGCTTCTCTCCAAAGCGCGTGCGCCATTTACTCACCGTCGGCGGCCAGGTGTCCAGAGCCTCGGCGATCTTCTCCGTGCCCATCCCGTCGGCGGCCAGCAGAACGATCCGTCCCCGAAATGCCATCCGCTGCTCACTCCGGGGAGAACGCACCCACCCTTCAAGGGTCGTGCGCTCCTCACCCGTCAACGTGATCACTGTCGCATGTCGTCCCATACACCAAGACATACATTATTATGCGCAATAATGCAAGTAGGCACTAGTCCGTCTGGCCGTCGAGCGGCAGGCCGTCGAGCGGCAGGCCGTCGAGCGGCAGGCCGTCGAGCGGCAGGCCGTCGAGCGGCAGGCCGTCCTCCGGCGCGTGCTTCGGCCGGGCGAGCCAGTGCCGCAGGTATGGCGCGGCGGCCTCAAAGACGTGCCGCGGCGAGGTGAACGCGTTGATGGCGAAGTACTGGTACCATCCGCAGCCGCGGTCGCACGCGGCCATGTCGTGGCGCAGCCGCGTAGCCTCGTCCGACCGGAGCCACGCGCGCAGGTCCGTCTCGACGAGGCTGACCGGCTTCGTCTCGAGCGTACGGCAGGGGTAGAACAGCCCTCCGTCGCAGTCGACAATGATCGAGCCGGAGGAACAGCCCTGCCGCCGGCGAAGCGACCGAAGGTAGGCGTCCGGCGAGATGATCGTGCGCGGGTACCTCACCTTCAGCCGCAGGCACTCCCGCTCGAACGCCGCCACGTCGGGGAAGTGGTCGCGCGTGTGGTTGAGGTGCACCGCCGGCATCACGACGCACTTGGCTCCGACCGCCGCACAGCGCGCCACCTTCTCCTCCAGCGCGCCGATATCCTGCCGCATCACCACCACCTGCACGCACAGGATGCTGCCCCACGTCGCCGCCTCGGGCAGTAGGTCGAACATCTCCAGGTTGCCGTGCCCTTCGTCGATGCTGACGTGGAGGAAGTCGATGTGACGGCAGTACTCGCGCATGGGGTGATCACGCAGACCGCGCTCGCTCGTCGTGAAGAGCAGGTAGAACCGCTTCCGCGCGGCGTACGCGAGGAGCTCGCCGATATCCTCCCGCAGGAGCGGCTCGCCCCCTTCGAGCGAGACCAGCAACACGCCGGCCCGCTCCAGGTTGTCGAGCACGCGCTTCGCCCCGGCGGTGTCCAGGACGGGCGTCCTCTCCTGCCACACGTTGCAGAACGCGCAGCGGTAGTTGCACCGGTTCGTGATCTTGTACGACGCGTAGAACGGGTTGATGGCCTCCCCCACGCGCATGTTCTCCACGACGGCGCGCGCGACCTCGCCGTAGCGCGCGAGCGGCAGAGGTTTCATCGAGGCGATCGGCATGCGGCGGCTCCCCTGGAGCCGGGCGGCTGCCCGGGACGAAGAACGTACCGCCGGGCGCAGTCTTCGCCAAGGCGGCCGCGCCCCGTGCCCGCAGGGCTCCGAAGCGTACGAGGGATGACGGCCCTGTGCGCCGGCGGCGGCACCCAGGCGGGCCAGTCCGAATTCGCGTCAAAACAGCATCGCAAGGCGCTCGACGGCGGCGTTCATGCGGGAAAGAAGCCCCTGGAGCGTGCCAGCGCCGCTCGTGACGAGGATGAGGTACACCGCGGTATCGCTGATCTCCGCGGCGAGCACGCGCGTGCGCTCGAACTGGAGGATAACGCGGTTCGGGCCCGCGTTCGGCTCGAGAATCTCGTGCACCCTCCCGATGGCGCGCAGCCCTACCGCGAGTTCGCTGATATCGCCCGGGTCGCCGGTGTACGTGGTCACGACCTGGTCGACGAGCACCCCGGTATCGCCGGCGATGAAAGCCGCCATGATGCCCTGTTCGATCGCCAGGCCCTCGAGGATCGAGTGCATGTCGGCGGGACCCTCGGCCACGCCCGGGCCCGGCTGCGGAGTCGCCTTCACCGCCCTCCGTGGCGGCGCCGAGGCCGACGCGATGACATCGCTCGCCGCGAGGAGGAGCGACTCCCAGCTCTCGTCGATGTTCTGCTCAGTGGGCGCCAGGTCGACCGTCTCGAACTGGCCGCCGGACCATCCGAGCATGTCGATGAAGGCGTCCTTGCCATCGACCCCCGCGGCGGTTCGCGCGTGGACGATCTCGCCGTCGACGAAGCCGATAGTGCCCCGCTGCGTGTCGGTGTGGACTTCGAGCGTCGCAGTGTTCCTGGCGAGGCAGTGCAGTTGCACCATGTCCACGAGATTCAGGTTGGAGATCTGGCCGCTGAACCCCTCGCCCTCCTGCTCGCGGAGCTCCCGGGTGCGGTCGACCTGCTCGAGAGCTTGGCGCACCACCTGCCGCATCTCGTCCATCTCGAACGTCTTGTCGAGATAGAACAGCGAGCCCCGTTCGGTGGCCTCGCGCTTGGCCTCGACGGAGCCGTACGCCGTCATGACGACGACGCCGGTCCCCGGATAGAGCGTGCGGATGTGGCTCAGCAGCTCGAAGCCGTTCATGCCGGGCATACGGATGTCCGTGATGACCAGATCGAACTCCCGCCGCTTGAGTACCTCCAAGGCCTGCTCGCCGCTCTGCGCCGTCTCGACGAGCATCCCGCCCGAGCGCGAGAGCCCCTGCGAGATCGCCCAGGTGATGACGTCCTCGTCGTCCACCACGAGGATCGCTCGCTCGTTCGGCATCCTCACACTCCCTGGCGGGCAGCCGGGTCGCCCGCCCGCCGACGCAGGTGCCGGTCGATGCGCCGCACGTCGATGAGCCAGAGCTGCTCCCCATCCACCGGTAGGAGGGCGCGCGTGAACCGGGCCGCCGGATGATCCGGCGGGCGGGACCACGTGACCAGGGCGTCCGTGGTCGTCGGGATGATGCGCATGACCTTGTCGACGCGGGCGGCGTATCCCCGGTCATCAATCTGGAAGATCACGTACATCGCCCCCTCGACCCATGCGTGCGCCGTCTCGCCGAGGAGGAACCGCGGCAGATCGAGCACCGGCAGCACGCGCTCGCCGTAGTAGGCCAGCCCGGCGATGCCGGGTGACGCCCGCGGGACGCCTCGCACCGGCAGGCTCTCGACGACGTGCGCCACGGCGGCGACCTCCGTGCCGAGAGAGAGCGGCCCGAGCCGCCACGCGAGGACAAGCGTCGGTGCGCCGGGCATCGCTATGCCGCCTCCTCCTCGAGCGCAGCCGCCGCGAGCTTCTGCACATCGAGCACCAGGATGATGCGCTCGGTCGCCGGCGCGCCGTCCGCCTCCACCTCGCCCTGCTTCCCGAGGATCATCGCGCCCATGATGCTGCCCGCGGGAAGCGTCGTGATCTCGTCGGGTACCGGGAGGATATCGCCGCCTCGATGCATGCCCTGGACGCGCTCGGCCAGCAGGCCGACCCATCCCGCCGGCGTCTCGACGACGAGGAGCGACGCCATGTCGGCGGCCATTCCGCCCGCCCGGCGACCGACGAGAAGGCGGTCGAGCGGGCGAACCGCGACGGCGTGGCCGTGGATGACCGGCGGCCCGCCGGCGTGCGGCCACGGTATGTCGATCACCTCGCGCAGATCGTCGAGGAGCGAGGCGTACGGCTCCCCGCCGACGGTGTAGAGGAGGAGCCGCTCACCCGACAACGCCCTTCGCCCGTCGGCCTGCGAGATCGTCACGACGCGAGGCCCTCCATGAGCCGCAGGAGATCCGGTTCGCTGAAAGGCTTGTTGAGGAACGCCGTGGCGCCGAGCTCCACGCCCATGCGCCGGTGCTTCTCGCCCGCGCGCGCCGTGAGGAACACCACGGGCAGGTTCCTGAAGCGCTCTGACTTCCTGATCTCGGCGATGAGCTCGTAGCCATGCATGCGCGGCATCTCGAGGTCGCTCATGACGAGATCGACGTCGGTCACTTGCAGCTTCTGCCAAGCGTCCGCGCCGTCATTGGCGGTCACGACGCCGTAGCCCGCGCGTTCCAGCACGCTCGCGAGGTACTTGCGGATGCTGATGGAGTCGTCCGCGACGAGGATCGTCCGCCGCCGTTTGCGCGCGGGCTGCTCGGCCGCCGGCACGGCGGCAACGGGAGGAGCCGCCACTGGTGCCCGACGCGCCCGCACGGCGGATGCAGCCTCGACCGCACCGGCGGGCGCGGGCGCAGGCGGCACGCCGCCGGCGCCGCTGCGCTGGGCCGCGATCATCGGGCCGAGGAAGTACGCGACGTTGAGGATCATCACCACCGTGCCGTCGCCGAGGATCGTCGCGCCGGAGATGCCTGGCACGCGCCGGAGGTGCCCGCCGAGCGTCTTGATGACGATGTCTTCCTGGCCGATGATCCGGTCGACCGCGAACGCCGTCTGCCGATCGCCGTCGCGCACGAGCACGACCGGGAGCGGCCTGCCGTTGAGCTCCCGCGTGCTCGAGAGGCCGAGCACCCTGCCGAGCAGCACGAGCGGCACCGGCACCTCCTCACGGTAGACGTACGGTTTGTCCTTGATGTACGCGATGTCCTCGGACGGCACCTCCTGAATCCGGTCCACAGTGCTGAGCGGGATCGCGAACGAACGGCCGTCCAGCTCGACGAGGAGCGCCTGGCCGATCGCCAGCGTCACGGGCAGCGTGATGCGGAAGGTCGTGCCACGGCCGGGCGCAGTCTCGACGCTCACCGTCCCGTTGAAGCGGTTGACGACGCTGCGCACGATGTCCAGCCCGACGCCGCGGCCGGAGAGCTCGCTCACCTTCTCCGCCGAGCTGAAACCCGGCTCGAAGATCAGATTGACCGCCTCCCCATCGCTCAGAAGGCCCGCCTGATCCACGGTCAGGAGCCCGTGGTCCACCGCGGCGCGACGGAGCTGGACCGGGTCGATGCCGCGGCCGTCGTCGCTCACCTCGATGACGACGTGGTCGCCGTCCTGAGCGGCGCGAATCGTCACTCGGCCGGCAGCCGCCTTGCCCTTCGCGCGTCGCTCCGCCGCCGGCTCGATGCCGTGGCTCACTGCGTTCCGCAGGATGTGGAGCAGCGGGTTGTTCATCGCGTCGAGGATGTTCTTGTCCATCTCGGTGTCCGCCCCTTCGAGGACGAGGTCCACCTGCCTGTTCTCGCTCCGGGCGGCGTCGCGAACGATGCGCGGGATGCGGGTGAAGGCCCGCTCCACGCGAACCATGCGCACCCGCAAGACTTCGTCGTGCAGGTCGCGCGCGATGGTGCTGATCCGCGTGATGTTCTGGTCGAAGTTGCCGGCCATGGCGCCGAAATCGCTGCAGAGCGCCGCGATCGTCAGAGCGCTGTCGTGCAGGTCGCGCCCGATGACGTCGATGTCGCTGAAGCGGTCGAACTCCGCGTCGGAGAAGGAGGCGAGGACGCGTTCGCTGCTGGTCGGGCGCGGCGCACGGTCGTCCTTGACCTGGTCGAGGCGTCCCTTGAGGGAGCCGAGCTTCTCGCCGTGCGCGGAGAGCTCGGCGACGACCTCGCCCAGCCGCTCGAGCTCGGCGCCCAGCCTCGTGCGCGAGATGACGAGCTCCGCGGCGAGGTTCATGAGCTGGTTCAGGCGGTCGAGGTCCACCTCGACGATACGCGGTCGGCCGCGCCGCTCCTCGCGGGCCGCCTCGGCCTCCTGTGCCAACCGTGCCTCAGCCTCGTCGGCCTCGGTCTGAGGGACGACGGGACGGGTTTGCGCGCGAAGTTCGTCGAGCCGCGCGGCCAGAGATGCTGCGGCCTCCTCCGCCGCCCGTCGCGAGGGACCGGTCCCGGCGGCGAGCGCGCCGAGCACCTCCGCCGCCTCGTTGAGCGCCTCGATCGCCTCCGCGCTCACCGGCTCGCTCCGTCCGGCAACTGCCTCGACGACGCCACCCGCCGCAGCGGCCAGGCGCGCCACATGCTCGTCGCCGCGTGCCGCCGCGGAGCCGGCGAGCGCCAGGGCCGCCTCGGAGAATCGCCGCCGTGCATCCGGGGCCGCCGGGTCCGGCTCCAACGCCACGAGCGCGCGGACGAACCCGACCTCGCGTCCCTGCGCCGCGTCCGACTCCTCGCTCGCCGGCGCGACGGCCTCCCGCGGCGACTCGGCGACGAGCGAACGGAGCCGCTCGACGAAATCCGCCGCCGCATTCTCCGGCCGCTCGTGCCCGGTCTCCTCGACGTCGCCGATGAGCCGACCGAGCGCGTCCACGGCGGCCAGCATGAGGTCGATGCTCTCCGGCGCGACGGTGAGCACGCCGTCGCGCACCGCCTGCAGGGCATCCTCGAGGGCGTGCGCGAGCGTCCGCGTGCCACCGAGGTCCATCATCGCCGCCGAGCCCTTGAGCGTGTGCGCGGTGCGGAACGTGCGGTTGATGACCTCCGCGTCGCCCGCCGCACGCTCCAGGGAGACCAGATCACGCCCCAGGGATTCGAGGAGCTGGTGCGCCTCCTCCAAAAACACCTCGCGGAGCGCCGCGGTCTCCGACGCCGGTTCCTGCGCGGCGCCGCTCGTCGGAGCAGCCTCCGCCGCCGATGGGGCCGCCATCGGTCGCCCGGACGCCAGGTCGGCGCGCAGGCTCTCGAGGCGCGCGAGGGACTCCGACGCGTCGCCCTGTTCCGTCCCCGCGCGGAAGATCTCGTTGCCGAGCCGGTCGATGAGGTCCGCCGCTGCAAGCATCAGGTCGATGGCGGCCGAGCTCAGGACGAGCCCTGCGTCGCGCGCGGTCTGGAGCACGTCCTCCATGGCGTGGGCGACGGCGCGGGTGCGCTCGAAGCCGAGGGTTGCCGCGGAGCCTTCCAAGGTGTGGGTCGCGCGAAGGAGATTGTCCACGATCTCGGTGTCGCGCGGGCTTCGTTCGAGGGCGACGAGCTGGTCGTTGACGTGGTCGAGGAGCCGTCGCTCCTCCTCGAGGAAGAGAGCGCGGACGGTATCCTCCGCTGGCGCCGTCGGGGCAGGCGTCGCCGCGCGAGCGACAAGGGCGGCAACAAGATCGGCGGGCGGCTCGCCGGATGGAATGCCGTCGGAGAGGCGTCCCAGGGCGTCGGCGTACCATCCGGTGGCGCGGCCGAAGAGGGCGAGGTCGTCCTCCGTCACGTGCTCCGGGGCGTCCGAGGCTGCGGTGGCGGCCTCCTCGAGGAGTTCGCCGAAGCGGCCGAGCGCCGCCAGGCCGACCGTCCGCGCGGAGCCCTTGATCGTGTGCGCCGCCCGGCGCAGATCGGCGAGCGCCTCCGCGTCGTCGCGCGCCCCCTGGAGGCGATCGAGCGCCGACAGGAGCCGGCGCAGCAGGTCCGATCCCTCCTCGATGAACACGAGGCGCAGCTCGTCGGGGACGTTCGCCGGGGCCGCTTCCGACGATGGCGACAGTTCCGCTGCGTCCAGGCCGAGGAGCGCGTCGAGCGACGCCTCCTCGCCGACCGTCTCCGGCGCTCCCGCAGCGTCGCCCGGCGCCACGTAGCCCGGCGCAGCCTCCTGGCCGACGATCGAGGCGAGCACGCCGAGGACGGCCTCCCCTTCCTGCGTCTCGGATTCGGAGAGGATGCGCGCGAACTCGGCCGCCATCGCCACCGCGGCCTCGCCCGCCGCCACGACATGCTCCGGCGTGACGGAGCGAAAGAGCGGGAGCAGGTCGCCGAGGCGCGCGGCGCTCGGGGCGGTGAGCGGCAGGTGGGCGTCGAGGGCGGCGCGGAGGCGCTCCTCGACGGCCCGGGCGAGCCCGGCGAGGGATTCCAGCGCACCCGCAGTGGCGGGATCGGGCGCGCGCACCGCGAGCATGGACGCCGCGCCTTTGATGGTGTGCATCGCCCGATGGGCGCTCTCGAGGGAATCGTGCGCGTCCGGCGCCTCGACGAGCGTCGTCACGTCCTTCTCGAGTTGCGCCGCGAGCCCCTCGACCTCTTCGGCGAAGAGCGCGAGCATCTCAGCGAAGTTCAGTGGGCTCATGACGCTCCCCCCGTCTCGCCCGGACGGCGCCGTCCGCGAGGCGCCGACCTCACTGGAACCGCGTCATCTCCGGGCTGCCCAGCAACGCCTCGACGTCCAGCACGAGGACCGTCTCCTGCCCGCGGCGACAGAGGCCCGACACGTACGGGATCTCGGCCGTCGGCGCAACGATGTGCGCGTCCGAAATCCGCAGCAACTCCCGCACTCGCTCGACCGTCGCTCCGCACACGAAGCGGGAGCTCTCGAGCAAGATGACGATCGGGTCGGGGTGCGCGCCCTGGTCAATGGGCGCGAACCCGAGCAACGGCCGTATGTCGACGATCGAGTGGATGTCGCCGCGCACGTTGCAGACGCCGAGGACGAAGTCCGGCGTATTGGGCACCGGCGTCACCGGCGGACGTTCGAGGATCTGCGCGGCGCTCGCGATGTCGATGGCCAGGCACTGCCCGGCCAACTCGACGAGGGCGTACTGCTTCGCCGTCTCCCATCGCCGATCCGGAGCATCCGGCTCCTCGGCAACGGGCGAGCGTGTGTCGGGCGTCGGGTCGCTGGTGATCATGTGTCGCGCTCAGACGTAGCGGCCGACGAGGCTCAGGAGCTCCTCGTCGGTGAACGGCTTGCTCATGTATGCCGACGCGCCCTGGCGCAGGGCCCATTCGCGGTCGGTCGGCTGGTCCTTCGTGGTCAGGATGATGATGGGGATGCCGGCGGTCTCGGAGCCCCGGCGGAGCTCGCGACAGATCTGGAACCCGTTCTTCCTCGGCATCACCACATCGAGGATGATGAGATCGGGGTGTGCCTGTCGCGCCGTCGCCATCCCGTTGTCGCCGTCCGCCGCCTCGAGGATCGTGTGGGCCGCCAGCGCCTGCGCGATGAGGCGACGGTCGGTCCTACTGTCGTCAATCACGAGGATTGTCGCCATCGGAAGCATCCCCCGCTCTTTGGGTGAGGGCCTGGCGAACGGTCTGACGCAATGCGTCAGGGCTGAATGGCTTGGTCATGTACGCCGACGCACCGACGTGCCGACCGAGGCTCTCATCCTGCGGCGAGTCGCGCGCCGTCAACATGATGATGGGGATCGAGGCCAGCCGGCCTGCCTGCCCGCGGATGCGCTGGCAGAGCCGGTAGCCGTTCGTGTCCGGCAGCATGATGTCGAGGAGGATCAGGTCGGGACGGTGCTCCTCGATGCTCTTCATCGCCGCCTCGCCAGTGCTCGCGGTCAGCAGGTTGAGCCGCTCCCGCTCCAGCGCCATCTCCACAAGCTTCTGGATCGTAAGGCTGTCGTCGACGATGAGGACGGTTTTCCGCTGGTCCTGCGGGACTTTCTGCTCGATGTAGCCCCGTTCCAGGAGCGTGGTGACGCAGGCGGAGAGCTGATCCGCGGCCATCTTGATCTTCTCCGCCACCAGCCGGAGAGGCCGGACGCCGTCGAGCGCCAAGAACACCTTCCAGTCGTCGAGCCAGAGCTCCATGGTGCGGTTCCGGAACGCCTGGGCTCCGGCGGCGGACCGCGCGTAGAGCGCGGTCGAGTCGTGCTCCAGGCCGCGGTCGCGCTGGTCGTGGTCGGCCTTGACGGCGGCAGCCATGAGGATGCTCTGGAGATCCATGGCGATCTCCAGCTTGAGCTCCGGCTCGGCGCCCTCCTCGAAATTCACTTGCCCGCCGCGCTCTTGGATGAGGGAGCTCACCATCCGCTCGGCCTGGATCATCAGCGCCTGGATGAGGCTCTCCTGCGTGACCTTCCCCGCGTCCAACAGGATCTGCTCGAGCGACCGGTCACGCCCACCCGTCTTCTGGACCTGGATCGCGGCGTTCAGATCCTCCTCGGATACCGCCCGCTGCTCGAGCAGGATCGGCCCCAAGCTCTCTCGCCCGCTCTCGACGCCGATCACCTGGCCGGACCGAACGAAGAGCGACTGCTGCGCTCCGTCGGCAAGCCGGATGCGAAGTGCGCCGGTCTTCCTGGCCATCCGGATGAGCTGCAGCATCTCGGTGATGCTCAGACCCCGGAACGTGCCTGTCAGTCCCATACTCTTCTCCTCGCCCCCGGTCACGGTGACGCGTCGCCGCTCCCAGGGAGGCGCGTGGCGGCCCGGAAGCGATGCCCGCCGCCTTCCCGGCACCTGACATTCCCCCATGGATACCCCGACCACTAAGTATACCTGCCGACGCGCCCTGACGCCAGAAGGCCTATCCCGACCTTCCGGGCTCGCCCGAGCGGCGCGAGATCGCGCGGGCAGTGCCGGCTCGATCGCGGGGTCACGCCGGGGAAGCGGGGTCCGCTCGCCCGAGGCGAGGATGCCGTCCCCGCGCCGATTCTCTCGCCGCCAATGGCGGGAAGTGTCCACACCTTCCGAGACGGCGGTACGCCCCGGTTTCCTGGACGGGGCAACCGCGGTATATTTGCGTGCCTGAGGAGAGGTTGTTGCAGTTCTTCGCAGGAGTCCGGGGGGCCATGCCGGCCAGCGGTGGGCACTGTGCCCCACGAAGGTGAGGCGGATCGCCGACGCGAGTCCGATGCGTCGGCCGGGGAGAATGGTCCGATGCGACACGAGAACGTGTGGGAGATGTATGCGTCGGGGCACCTTGGCACGGTCATCGAGGCGTTCGACGACATCGAGGCGCTCGACATGATTCACACGGCCATGTTCGAGAACGCCGTCGACGTCGGCGTGCCGCGGCAGCTCCTCTCGCAGAAGATGGAGGACGTCAACTACTCGCTCGCCCGGAAGCACAGGCTCGACGAGCGGGACGTGGCGTTCCTGACGCGCCGCTCCATGGAGCAGTTCGACAAACGGGTCGCCGTAGACATCCTGCGCAGCCAGATCCTGGCGATCGCCGGGCTCATCGACCAGCAGCGGGGCACGAGCGGCACCGCGTAACCTGCGCGCGTTCCTGCGTTCCACGATTGGGGGCCGGCGGTTCCAGGCTTGCCCCCTTCTCCTGTTCTCCGGACATTATCCGGTTCGAAGCGCCGCCGCCGGGCCGTCCGCGCGGTCGGCGCAGGCACCGCATCGGCGGGGCAGGCATGTCCACGCGAGAGGGCGGAGGCACCATGACGGACGCCATGGAATCCACCCTGGCCGCCGCCGCACGCATGGCAGGAGGCGCCGCGGACGCGCCGGTTGCCGATCCGTGGGCGCTCGCCGCCGCGCTTACCTCACCGAAGCCGGCGGTGCTCGTCGCGACGGTCGGCCTGCCCGATAGTGCTGCCGGCGTGCCGGAGGGATGGATCGTCCTGTGTCCCGCCGACGCGGTCGAGACGGAGAAGGTGCTCCGCCTTGGCGAGGGGCTCGCGAGCCGGCACGGCCGGCGCGTGCTCGTGGCGGTGAGCGACGTGCCGGCACCGCGGGTCACCGCTCCATCCGACGTGATCGACGTCGGCTGGCCCAACGTGTACCGGACGGGCGGCGACGTGACGCTCGTCTCGACGGGCCCGGCGCTCCACATCGCGTGCGAGGCGGCGCGGCAGATGGAGGAGGCGGGCCTTGCGGTCGGCGTCATGCAGCTGCCTGCCCTGCGACCGCACGCGGCAGCAGGGCTCGCGGAGATCGTTCGTTCGGCGCGCGCCCTCGTCTTCATCGCCGGCCATCCCCTCGCGAGCGCCAGCGGTCTTCCTGCCGCGCTCGCCGACGCGGCGGCGGCGGCGGGGACGGCATTCACCCTCGCGGCGCGCCCGACGGTGCCCGCCATCGTCGCGGCCGCCGGCGAGCTCGTCTCGTCGGGCCTCGCCCGGTCATCCCAAGGAGACGCCATGATTGGTCGCCCCCGGTTCTCCCAGCGCATCGGTCGCCTCGGCACCGAGAACGCCTTCGAGGTGCTCGCCGAGGTGAACCGCCTGCGGGCACAAGGGCGGGACATCATCAGCTTCGCCATCGGCGAGCCGGATTTCCCGAGCCCGTCCAACGTCAAGCGCGCCGGCATGCGCGCCATCGAGGAAGACAAGACGCACTACAGCGAGTCGGCGGGCATCCCGCCATTGCGCCAGGCCATCGCCGACTACATCTGCCGCACGCGTGGCGTCGCCGTCGGGCCGGAGAACGTCGTCGTCACGCCGGGCGCGAAACCCATCATGTTCAACACCATGGCCTCCGTGGTGGACCCAGGCGACGAGGTGATCTACCCTAACCCGGGCTTCCCCATCTACGAATCCCTCATCGACTTCCTCGGGGCCAGGTCGGTGCCGTTGCCGCTTCGGGAGGAGCTCGGGTTCAACTTCGACCCCGACGAGCTGCGCCGCCTCGTGACGTCGAAGACGCGCCTCGTCATCCTCAACACGCCGCAGAACCCCACCGGCGGCGTCCTCAGCGAGGAATCGCTCCGCGTCGTGGCCGACGTGGCCCAGGAGCGCGGCCTCTGGGTGCTCGCCGACGAGGTCTACTCCCAGATGGTGTACGACGGTGCGTTCGCCAGCGTCGCCGCGCTGCCGGGGATGCTCGAGCGGACCATCATCCTCGACGGCTTCTCGAAGACGTACGCCATGACGGGCTGGCGGCTCGGGTTCGGCGTCATGCCGGCCGCGCTCGCGCTCCTCGAGGCGCGCCTCGAGACGAACCTCAACTCCTGCACCGCCACGTTCACCCAGTGGGCCGGCGCGGAAGCGCTTGCCGGCGACCAGTCGGAGTCCCGCGCGATGATCGCCGAATTCGCGCGGCGGCGGAAGCTCATCGTGGACAGGCTGAACGCGATCCCCGGCTTCTCGTGTCAGCTCCCCGGCGGGGCGTTCTACGTCTTCCCGAACGTCACGGAGGCCTGCCGCATGGTGGGCGCGGCCGACTCGAAGGAGTTCCAGACGCGGCTCCTCCACGAGGCGAACGTCGCGGTGCTGCCGCGGAGCGCGTTCGGCCGCCGGCCGAAGGACGAGCGGGGCGAGTACGTGCGGTTCTCGTACGCGAGCTCGACGGAGATGATCGAGAAAGGCCTCGCCCGCATCCGGGAGTTCATGGAGAAGGCGCGGTAGCCGCCGCGTCCCATTGGAGGCGATGCGTCCCGGCGCGCCGCTTCCTGTTGCCTTTCTCGCGTGCGGGACCGACATTGTACGCGTACGACTTCGTGCAGGCTGGGGACCGCGCTACCCGCCGATTCCACCTTGAGGAGGACGGACAATGCCGAGACCAGTGACGCTGTTCACGGGACAATGGGCGGATCTCCCGCTCGCCGCGCTCGCGCCGAAGGCGAAGAGCTTCGGCTACGACGGGCTGGAGCTCGCCTGCTGGGGCGATCACTTCGACGTGAAGCAGGGCGCCGCGAGCAAGGCGTACTGCGACGGACAGAAGGCGCTCCTGGCGAAGAGCGGGCTGAAGGTGTGGGCGATCTCGAACCACCTCGCCGGGCAACTCGTCTGCGACCCGAACGACAAGCGCGCGGAAGGCTTCGCCCCGCCGGAGGCACGGAAGAGCCCCGAGGCGATGCGCGCGTGGGCCATCGAGACGATGAAGCTCACGGCCAAGGCGGCGAAGAACCTCGGCATCTCTATCGTCAACGGCTTCACCGGCTCGTCGATCTGGGCCGCGTTCTACAGCTTCCCGCCCTGGACGCCCAGCATGGTCGAGAACGGCTTCAAGGACTTCGCGGCGAAGTGGAAGCCGATCCTCGACGTGTTCGCGGAGAACGGGATCAAGTTCGGCCTCGAGGTGCATCCGACCGAGATCGCCTACGACACGTACACCGCGCAGATGGCGATCGACGCGGTGGGCGGCCATCCGGCGTTCGGCTTCAACTTCGACCCGAGCCACCTCCAGTGGCAGGGCGTGGACTCCGCCGACTTCATCCACACCTTCGGCAGCCGCATCTGGCACGTCCACATGAAGGATGCCATCGTGAAGCTCGATGGCAAGGGCAGCATCCTCGGCTCGCACATGAGCTTCGGCGACCACCGTCGCGGGTGGGATTTCCGCAGCGTCGGCCGCGGCGACGTCGATTTCGAGGCGATCATCCGCGCCCTCAACGACGTCGGCTACCAGGGCCCCCTCTCCGTCGAGTGGGAGGACAGCGGCATGGACCGCGAGCACGGCGCGAAGGAGTCGTGCGAGTTCGTGAAGGATGTCGATTTCGCGCCCTCGAAGCTCGCCTTCGACGCGGCGTTCGAGAAGAAGTAGGCGAAACACTGATCCCGCCATCCGGCGGCAGGCATCGGGAGCGCATGGCGGGGCGTATCGCGCCATGCGCTCCTTCGTTTCGCGATCTCCTCACCCGCCCGCTTCCGGGCGATCGAGATGCGCCGCGATGATCGACGTATTCGCGATGGCTGCTATCCTGGTCGACGACGTGAAGAGGCGATACGCGGACGACATCGCCATCGTCGCGTATTACGGCTCGTATGTCTACGGCACCGCGGACGAGCGGTCGGACCTCGACATGTTCTTCATTCCCGCCACCCCGAGGGGAGCCGCCGCGAGCCTCCAGTTCGTCATCGGTGGGATCGGGTGCGATTTCTGGCCGATCTCCTGGGAGCGTGCGGAACGGATCGCCTCGTTCGACGAGGAGATCGTCGCGGTGATTGCCGACGCGAAGGTGCTTCTTGCGCGTACCGACGCCGATCGCGCCCGGTTCGAGGCGCTCCGGGATCGGATCCGCGCATTGTGCCGGCCGGAGAATCGGCGCCTGATGGTATCGAAGGCGCTCGCTCATCTGGAGAAGTGCTTCGTCCACCTGCACGCCATGGGGTCGCCGTCCTGCCATGATGATTTCGCGTCGACCGCAATCGCGGCGGCGAAGGTTGTGCGGATCGTGCTCCATTCTCTGGCGCTCGCGAACCAGACGTACTACACGCGCGGTCCGGGCGCGAATCTCGCGCAGGTCCGCACCTTCGGGCGGAAGCCGGACGGGATCGAGGAGCGCCTGGAGCGAATCACGGAATCGCGCGACGCCGCGCAGATACGGCGGACGTGCGACGATCTCGTCGCCGGGATGACGGAGTTACTGTTCGCGACGCAGGCGGCGTTCCCAGTCGCGGGTTCGTATCCGGATGTCTGCGCCGGATTCTATGAGGAGATCCGATCTCTCCTCACCAAGGTCGAACGCGCATGCCGCGAGGGCGATCGCGCGACGGCGTGGTTCACGGCGCTCGCCGTGCAGGACGAGGTGAGCACACTCCTGGCGCGGGCGACCTCGGGGATCGACGTTGCCGCAATCGCGGCGTACGCCGGGTACCGGAGCGCCTGGGACCGCGCCGGATTCCCCGACATCGCATCGGTGGCGGCCTCCGGCGATCCCGCGTCGCTCTGCGCGTGTATCGTCGACGTCGATTCCCGCCTGCGGCGCCATCTCGAGGAGCACGGAGTCGATCTGAAGATATTCCACGGACTGGATGACTTCCGGGCGTTCCTTGAACGGACGTGATTGCCGTGCATCGGGTACGCATATCGGAAACGATACGGCTCCGGCGCTCCAACGGGACGCCGCAGGCGACAGTCCCGTCCGGTTCGTCGTGCCGAGGATCGAGGGGCACCAGATGGTGGAGATCGCGTTCCGGTAAGGTGCGGAGGAAGCCGATCTTAGGTGCGACGGTACGCCGTAAGGGCGCCGTCGCGGCGCCCTGGGGCGAGGAGACCTCGCCCCTAGGACTGCTTTCTCGATCTTCGATGCGACGGTACGCCGTAGGGGCGCCGTCGCGGCACCTACGGTCGCTGTCTCGATCTTCCATGTGACGGTACGCCGTTGGGGCGCCGTCGCGGCGCCTACGACCGCTCTCTCGATCTTCGATGCGACGGTACGCCGTAGGGGCGCCGTCGCGGCGCCTTGGGGTGAGGGGACCTCGCCCCTACGACCGCCTTCTCGATCTTCGATGCGACGGTACGCCGTAGGGGCGCCGTCGCGGCACCTACGGCCGCTGTCTCGATCTTCCATGTGACGGTACGCCGTTGGGGCGCCGTCGCGGCACCTACGGCCGCTCTCTCGATCTTCCATGCGACGGTACGCCGTAGGGGCGCCGTCGCGGCGCCCTGGGGCGGGGAGACTCTCCGAACGCACTCTTACGCGCTCGCCCCGAACGTGGGGTAGCGCAGGCCGAAGCGAAGGCGGTAGTACGCCCGCGCGGCGAGGAACGTGATCGCGGCAATGGCGGCCAGTGGCGGCCAACGGACCGCGGCCGCGAGAGCCAGCGCCGTGACGGCCGCCTTCGCCGTGCGCTCCGCCGTGCGCGGAGACGAATCGCACGCCAGAGCGACCGCCCAGGGCAGCGCGACCGCGCTCGCCGCCACCATCCAGAGATCCCCGACGAGCCACGCCGCGACGACGCTCGCCGCGACGAGCGCCGCGATGAGCCGCCCCGTGGCGCGCTCGCCGTACCGTGCCGCCCACGTGATCTTCCCGGCCGCGGCATCGCCCGCGCGATCGACGATGGTCGTCGAGAGGAACACCGCCGCGACGGCGGTCGCGTACGGAGCCGAGGCGAGTGCGCCCGCGGCGAAGGCCGAGAGGTCGTGCATCGCCGCGGTGTAGCCCGCAAGGAACGTCACCGGGCCATGGGCGAGAGCGTTCGCGACGAGGCCGGCCCAGGGGCGCGCCTTCCACGAGAGCGCGAGGCCGTTGTACGCGAGGCCGAGGGCGAGCGCGAGGGCGTACAACCAGAACCGCGGCCCCTCGGTCGCCGCCCAGGCCAGCGCGGCGAGCCACGTGGCCGCGACGAGGAGCCATGCCGCGCGCCGGCTCACGTATCCCCCCGCGAGGAGGAACAGTTTGCCGTTCGCGCGGTCGCTCTCGACGTCCATGAGCTGGTTGTGGACGTAGACGCCGGCGACGAGGAGCGATACGAAGAAGAGGTCCATGCCGGCGACCGCGTCGCCGGCCCGGAGCGCGCCCGCGGCGTAGATGGTCCACACCGGGCCGAGGAGCACTGGCCTGCAGAGGAAGACGAGGTCCACGTGCCGCAGGATAGCGATCCGCCGCAAGACAGCAGAGGAGCGGGCCTGATCCGTGGGAGCGGCACGTCGGACTGCCTCGGGCCGCGCGTTCTGCAGGGTCGTCACGAGCGTCCTATCGCCGTCGTGGGCGACGCGAGAGCCGCTGGTGCCCGCGCGATGGGCGACGTCGCCCACGAGGTCGTCGCTCGGACTCCCTCGCCTCCGACGCCGGCGCCGGCGCAGCGCGGTCCGACTTCCGGCGCCGGCGTGCCTGGGGCGCATCGACGAGGGCGAAGTCCACCCGGCGCATCTCGATGTCGACGCGGGCGACCTGCACCACGACGGGGTCGCCGAAGTGGTACGCGTACCGGCTCTGCCGCCCGATGAGGGTAAGCGACGATGGATCGTACCGGTACTCGTCCTTCGGCAGCTCCTCGACGGGGATGAGGCCTTCGGCGAGCGATTCGTCGAGGGCGACGAAGAGGCCGAACTTCTGGACGCCGGATATCGTGCCGCGAAACTCCTCGCCGATGCGCCGGGCGAGGTACTCGACCTGCTTCGCGCGCACCGCCTCGCGCTCGGCGGCCTCGGCGCGCTGCTCCGCCTCGGAGGTGACCTGCCCGAGCCATTCGAGCCGTTCGCGCGGGTACGCCGACGGCTGGCCCGCGAGAAGCCGCGCGACCTGCCGATGGACGACGAGGTCCGGGTACCGGCGGATCGGCGACGTGAAATGGGCGTACTCCTCGGTCGCCAGGCCGAAGTGGCCGATGTTGTCGGGCTGGTAGAGCGCCTTCGGCAGGCTCCGGATGATGAGCGTGCCGAGCACCGGCGCGATGGGTTCGCCCTTGACCGCCTCGAGGAGCGCCTGAAGCTCCTTCACGGTGACCGGGTGACCGCTCTGCGCAATGGGATGGCCCACTGCCGCCGCGAGGGCGGCGACGTTCTGGAGCCTCGCCGGGTCCGGCCCGGCATGCACGCGGTACAGGAGCTCGTAGCCCTGGGCTTTGAGCCGTTGCGCCACGGTGCGGTTAGCCAGCAGCATGAACTCCTCGATGAGCCGGTGGCTGTCGAGCCGCTCCCGTCGGCGGAGCGCGGCGACCCGGCCGTCCGCGTCCACCTCGACCTTGATCTCCGGCACGTCGAAGTCGAGCGCGCCGGCCTTCTGACGCTGCTCCCCGAGCCCCTGGGCGAGTTTCCAGAGCTCCGCCAGCATGTCCGCGTGCGGCGTCGCGGGATTCTCTGCGGTCCGGTCGCCGTCGAGGACGGCCTGCACCTGCTCGTACGAGAGCTGCGCGCGGGAACGGACGATGCCCTTCGTGATCTCCGCCTCCACCGGCTCGCCCTTCGCATTGAACGTGACGAGGACGCTCACCGCGAGCCTGTCCCCGCCGGGGCGGAGGCTGCACAGCCGTTCGGAGAGCGCGCTCGGGAGCATGTGGAGCACGCGGCCCGGCAGATAGACGCTCGTGCCGCGGGCGAGGGCCTCCTGGTCGATGGCGCCGTCGACGGCGACGTAGTGCGACACGTCAGCGATGTGGATGCCGACGACGCGGCGTCGTTTCACGTCGTGCCCGAGGGATAGGGCGTCGTCGAGGTCGGCGGCGTCGGCCGGGTCGATGGTGACGACGTCGAGACGGCGGAGGTCGCGCCGGCCGGCGAGTGCGTCGCGGCCGATGGCGTGCGGGAGTCGCCGCGCCTCCTCCTCGGCGCCGGCCGGATAGCCATCGCGCAGGCCGTACTCGTAGATGATGCCCTCGATGTCGATCCACGGCGCGGTCGGGTCGCCGAGGACGCGTTCCAGCCGGGCGATGGGCACCGTCGTGACGAGGGTGATCGGCTCGAGCCGGGCGACGACCTTGTACCCTTCCGGCGTGTCGCGGGGGACCGGGCCCAGGAGCTGGATGTCGGGCAGGTTGCGCTCGTCGGGGTGGACCCAGGCGAAGCCGGGGCCGAGGCGGATCGCGCCGACGATGACCCGCGGCGGCCGCTCGACGACGCCGAGCACCTCGCCGGCAGGGCCGCGCTGTGTCCGCGTCCGCATCGGCGCGACGAGCACGCGGTCGCCGTTGATGGCGTCGCCGATCTTCTTCGCGGGGACGTGGATGTCGTCGCCACCGCCTTCGGGCGCGACGAAGCCATAGCCCGCCTCGTTCACGGAGATCCGCCCGATGCGCGCGGCGCGACCCTCGGCGCTCGCGTAGCGGTCGCCGTTCTGCGCGTAGATCACTCCCTCGCTTCGCAGCCGGGCCACCGCGTGGAGAAGGGCTTCGTCGGACTCGTGGAGGTCGAGAAGCGCGGCCAGGCGGGCGAGCGGGATAGGGCGGCGCTGCGCGTTCAGGGCGTCGACGATCCGGCGGTGGAGGGACGCCGAGCCGGATTTCGGGCGTTGCTTGCGAGGCGGCATACCAGTTCCCGCGTCAGGATCCCGTGCGGCAGGCGGCGCCCCGACGGGCCCGCCCCGGGTCACGAGACGAGCTCCACTTCCCGCGCTGCCCGCACTGCGTTGCGGAAGATCGCCAGCCCGTGGCCCTCGGATGCCAGGCCGAGACGCGTCCACTGCGGATGCTGCGTCGGGTGCGCGTGCCGCTCGGGATGCGGCATGAGGCCGAGCACGCGACCGGTAGGGTCACAGATGCCGGCGATGTCGCGGTCGGAGCCGTTCGGGTTCGCCGGATAGTCGACCGGGCCGCCCTGCGGATCGACGTAGCGGAAGGCCACCTGCCCGTCCGCTTCGAGCCGATCCAGCGCCGCGGACGTCGTTGCGGTGAACCGCCCCTCGCCGTGCGCCACCGGCAGGTAGATCGGCTCCGCCATGCCCCGCGTGAAGACGCATGCCGGGCTCGATGGTTGGAGCCAGACCCACCGATCCTCGAACCGGCCGGCGAGATTGTCGGTGAGGGTGAACGATGGCGCCGGCTCGTCCCATCCGGGCAACAGGCCGGCCTTCAGAACCACTTGGAACCCATTGCAGATGCCGAGCACGAGCGAACCCCGCTCGACGAAGCGATGGAGCGGCTCCGCCAGGCGCGTCGTGAGCTCGTTCGCCAGGATCTTCCCCGCGGAGACATCGTCGCCGTAGGTGAACCCGCCGGGGATCACGAGGATGTGGAACCGCTCCATGAGTTCCGGCCGCTCGGCGAGGCGGTTCACGTGAAGCCGCTCCGTCGTGGCACCGGCGAGCTCGAAGGCGTAGACCGTCTCCGCGTCGCAGTTGGTGCCAGCGGCGCGGAGGACCAGCACACGAGGGTTCATACGAGCACCATAAAGAGATGTCAGCCAAGGAAGCAGTGCGAGCATTCTAGAAAGAAGAACGTACGCCCGATGGGGCCAGGGCGTCAAGGTTTGCATCCGTTTCTCCCGCGCGGGCAGGGCGTTACGCTTGTGTCTCGCGTGGCCTGGTCGGTAGATTCAGGCGGGCCATCGAAGCCGTTCGGTGCGGGTTGCATCCACACGCGGAGGAGAGGCGGCATGAAGCAGATTCCCATCGCACTGCAACTGTACTCGGTACGGGATGACTGCGCGCGGGACCTCCCCGGCACGGTGAAGGCCGTGGCCGAGACGGGGTACGAGGGGGTCGAGTTCGCCGGCTACTACGGTCGCAGCGCGAAGGAACTGCGGGCGATGGTGGACGACGTGGGCCTGAAGGTCGCCGGCACGCACATCGGCCTGGACTCGCTCCTCGGCGACGAGTTCGAGCGCACGGTGGAGTTCAACGCGACGATGGGCAACCGCTTCCTCATCGTGCCGGGCCTGGCCGAGGAGCGCCGGAACTCCATCGCCGCGTGGCAGAAGACGGCGGAGCTCTTCAACCAGCTCGCCGCGAAGGCGAAGTCGCGCGGGATGAAGGTCGGCTACCACAACCATTGGGTGGAGTTCCAGCCGATGGAGGGGCAGGTCCCGTGGGACGTGTTCTTCGGCGCCACGGTGCCCGACGTCGTCATGCAGATCGACCTCGGCAACGCCATGCACGGCGGGGCGAAGCCCGTGCCGTACCTCGAGAAGTACCCCGGCCGGGCGACGACGGTCCATCTCAAGGAGTACGCGAAGGGGAACGACAAGGCGGTCATCGGCGAGGGCGACGTGCGCTGGGAGGACGTGTTCCGGCTCTGCGAGACGGTCGGCGGCACGGAGTGGTACATCGTCGAGCAGGAGTCGTACGCGTATCCGCCGCTCGAGTGCGTCGCGCGGTGCCTGCGGAACTTGCGCGCGATGGGCTGGTCATGACGGGCGCTCGCCAGGAGGGCTCCCAGGACATCGAGGCTCCCCGTGGGGGGCACTTTCGCCCGCCAGCCGGTTGTTGAGTTGTACGACACTCGGCTGGCGCGGCTGCATCGGCCGCACGCGCATCGATCGGGAGCCACTTCCTCGCGAGGAGGCTCGCCATGTTCAGGACGCTCTTGTGGGTCCTGTCCGTCATCCTGTTCGTCTGGGCCATTCTGACCGTGTTCAACGTGCTCGTCGTCGGCGGCACCGTCGGGACGGCCGTGCTGTTCATCCTCACCCTGCTCGTGCTGCTCGGGGCGCTGAGGACCGGGCCGGCGTAGCGGGCGGGCAGGCAACCTCACGCACGCCTTCCCGCCGCGCGGGTGATCCACCTCGCGGGTGGCGGACCTCGTTGCGCGGCGGGCGTTCCCCCCGTCGGCGCGCATCCGTATCCTCGCGTGCAGGCCGGAAACCGACCGCCCCGCGAGCCGCGAGGACCCCATGTCGAGACCGCTCCTCCTCGTCATCATCGTCATCCTCATCCTCATCGTCCTCCGCCTCGCGGGACTGGCGATGGTGCTGGCCGGATGGGTGTTCAAGCTCCTCCTCATCCTGGGCGTCCTGCTCTACTTCTTGTGGCCGCGCCGAGGCAGTCGCGGCGCGGGTCCTCGGGCGTAGAGACGCGCGGAGATGGGCCGACCTCCGTGGCACCGGATCGTACCTCCGCGTACACTAGGTTGTACCCTCCCGTGCCCGGCGGGCGATCCGGCGCCGGCGCCACGGAAGACGGGCAGGCCCGGCGGCGCGCCGCGCGCCGGGGACGCGCTCGGCACGTGCGTTGCACATACCATCTGTCGAGATCGCCACACCAGGGCTCGAACGATGATGCGACGACACCTGATCCATTTGGCCACCGCGCTGGCGGTCGCGGCCGGAATGCTCATGGCGGCTCCGCCGGCGCCGGCACAGGCGATGTCGCGCGGCGGCCCGGGCCCGGGCCCGGGCAAGCCCGGGGACACCGACAGCTACCTCGCCTCGGTGACGCGCGAGTGGCAGCAGGCGTGGGAGCTGAACCGGCGCATCAACGATCCCGACGCGCGGTCGCTCCTCACGCAGGCAAGGTCGCTCCTCACGCAGGCCGGCAGTGAACTCACGCAGAATCACCCGGCCAAGGCGCGGCTCCTCGCCCAGTCGGCGCAAAGCCTCATCATGCGCGCGAACCAGACGATGCGGCGCCGCGCGCAGCCGGGCACGCCACAGCGAATCGAGCAATCGCTCCGCGAGGCGGAGGACCTCGTCAGCCGACTGGGCCGAGAGGGCGAGCAGGGGCCGCAGGCGCAGGAGGTGCGAGCGCTCATCGGCCAATCCCGCCAGGCGGCGGCCGAAGGTCGTAACGAGCGCGCGCTGCGTCTGGCGGAGCTTGCTCGCGAGCAGGGCCGTCGCGCGTGGCAGGAGGCGACGCGCTCCCGCATGATGGCGCAGCGCGGCGCGGCGCTCGATGCATTCGTCGGGCCACTCGTCGAGCGGGCGGACCAACTCGCTCGGGCGAGCGACAACGATCGGATGCGCGGCGTGGCGGCCCGCGCGCAGGAGCATCTGCAGATGGCCCGCCAGCTCGACCCGCAATCCCAGGGTGCGCAACGTGGCCAGCTCCTCGAGGCGTCGATGCGCGAGGCGGAGCTCGTCATCCGCACGCTCGATCGCGCCGGCTACGAGCGCCATCGCGCCGAACGCGCCGTCGCCGAGGCCGACGCGGCCCTCGAACGCGCGGCCGACGCCGTCGACGGCGAGAGCAACCCCGACGTGGCGCAAGCCCTCGATCAGGGGCGGGACCTGGTCCGTCAGGCGCGCGAACGACTCGCGGCCGATGACGTCGTCGCGGCGAGCGGGCTCGCCGAGCAGGCCCGGCGCGCGGCGCAGCAGGTCATCCAGGACGCCCTCGGCTCGCTCACCGAGGAGAGCGTGGACCAGGCGATCGCGCACACCGACCAACTCCTCGACCAGGCGGCCAGCGTGACGGGAGACGAGGCGCAGATGCTCCTCCGCACCGCGCGCGAGCGGCAGGAGGAGGCTCGTCGACTGCGCGCCGACGGCATGTTGCGCCAGGCGCTCGCCCGCACTCGCATCGCCGCGCGGCTGGCTCACCGCGCGCAGGAACTCAGCCCGTGAGGCCGCTCGCCGCGCTCGTCTGCGCCGGCCTCGCCGCATGTGCCCTCGAAGCCGCTTCCTGCACGGGACGACGCGCCGTCACGCACCCGTCGTCCCAGGCGACCCAGGTCGAGCCGGCAGCCGACGACTCGCTCGCGCCCGCGGACGAGGCGCGGCTCATGGCGGAGGCGTACCATGTCGCGCGCACCGCTCCGCGGGCAGGACGGCACGACGCGCACCAGGCCATCGTGGATAGCGTCCTCATCACCCTGGCCGACGAGACCGCCGCCGAGGCCCAGACCCAGGCCCTGGCCGGCGCGTACGACGAGGCCATCGACCTCTGGAGCGAGGCGATCCTCCTCTTGGAATCGGCGCACGGCGACACTACCCTTCAGACCGGTAGACGACCGTGATCGCGCTGATATCCGAGAGCACATGGCCTATCGCACCGCGACGCTCGCGTTCCTATTCGGCCTCGTGACGGCCGCGCACGGCCTGGAATGGCGCCTCCGGGCCGGCTCCGACATCATCGGCGAACAGTTCTACCTCATCGAGCGCGACACCCTCGACGTCAGCACCGAACTCCGCGGGCAACTTCAGACGCTATGGGATCACGACGGCCGGCGATGGCGCGGCGTGCGGGTCGATCACCGGCTCGGCGGCGGCACGCACTCCCTGCGCGACGACGTCAGCGGCGAGGGCACGTTCGTCATCGACTCGACGTGGCAGGCGGAGGGTCGGCTGCTCGGCGCCGCGCGGCACTACCTCGCCACCGCGAGCGGCGCGCGGAGCGACTTCGTGGAGGGCCGGGCGAGCGTGCTCCTTCGGCACGGACGGCCGGGCGTCGGCCAGTCGTGGGGGATCGACCAGGGCGTCGAGGGCCTGTCGTACCGGCAGCATTCGCCCCTGCTCCTCAACGCGGCGCGGCACTGGCACGGCATCGTCTTCGACGGGCAGCACGCCTTCGATCTCTACGGCGCCCGCGCTGCCGTCGAGCACGAGATCGTCCCCGACTCCTCCGGCCTCGGCTTCTGGGGCCTGGCCGCCGACGCGTACGGCATGCGCGGACTCTCCGCCGCGTGGGATGCCTCCGGCGACCTCTCGCTCGTCTTGCGCCGCTATCGCGACCGCGCCGCGCACCCGCACGAGGCGGACCTCGATGGCCGCCTGCGCGCCGGCTGGCGGTTCGCCCCGACGTGGTCGTTCGAGGCATCCACAGGCGCGACGGCGGTGCGCTACAGCCCGGCGGACAGCATCTACTACGACGTGCTTCGACTCCAACCGGCGGTGGAACTGGTCTGGTGGCCGACATGGGGCTCGATCCGCCTCGGCCCGACGGTCGCCTGGCAGCGTTCCGCGTCGCTTCGGGGCGAGGACTACGTCCAGTGGGGCGCGCAGGCGGGGACAAGCGTGCTCTCCGGAAGGCTGGGCTTCGTCGATCTGGCGGCGCAGGTCGGCCGGCGGAACTACGTCTATCCCGACGAGGCCGTGTTCACCGACTACACGTATTGGGACCTCACGCTCGTCGTGGCGGCGCGCCTGCCGGGCGGCGTCCAGCTCGACACCTTCCTCATCGGCCGCACCGAGGGGCACCGCGAGCGCGGCGAGAACACGCGCAGCATCCTCCTCACCGTCGATGTCTCCCGCGCGCTGCGGAGATGAAGGAGGCGGGACTCAGCGGAGCAGCGTCGCCCGTTGGGTGATCGTTGCCGACGGCGTCGTGAGGCGGACGAGGTACACGCCGCTCGCGGCCGGGTGTCCGAGATCATCCCGACCATCCCAGGCGACCTCGTGTGTTCCCGCCGCGAATCCACGCGCGTCTACTTTCAGCACATTCCGCCAGTCTAGCGCGTGAGACGTTGCTGGCAGGAAGTATACAAGGATCGCACACGCCGCCAGGAAGGCCTTCGTTGTTTCCTCCTCCATCTTTGACCTTAGATGCCCTATACCAGCCTACTCCAAGCCTGGTCCACTCATCACCGCGTATGCGGTATCCACCAAAGTCGGGTACTCCTCTACAAGCTTGCGCGACATCTGTGTCGCCGTGACCGAGTGGGGCACCGCCGCGCGATCGATTGCCAACACATACGCGTTGTTCGGCCCATAGCGCTTCCTGACGACGTTCAGACCATGCCGCGATGCGATCTCGATGACCTGCTGCCGGGTTACGTCCGGCCAGAAAAGGACGTTGAGTGAATCCTTTGATGCTGACACCTCGCCATCTGGGCCAGCCGCGCTCGGCTCTTCGCTACCGCACGCGCTCAATAGGAGCAGCCCGCCGAAGCACGCTACTGCAAGCAACGCACGTTTCACGGTGTGCCTCCTCTCTCGCGCGCAAGGCACGCACGCATCCTCTCGTTCGTTCGCCGCGAATGACGGGGAGTCCATCGCGGCGAATAGGCTTGCGCTATCGGGGAATGTACGTGCGGGAATCCAGGCGTCAAGAGCCCGAGGAAGAACACGCGTATGGTTCATCGGCCGCGCGCGTGGCACCGGTTCACCTACCTCGCCGCCATGCCGCCCTGGTAGGTGCGTCGGAAGATGATGAGCGGGCCCGGCGGGTAGACGCCGGCCTGCACGCGGAAGGATACGCTGTGGATCGCGCGGTAGTTCTCCAGGAGCAGGTCCGGCAACGGAGAGTTTATGGGGATGGCGATCCACGCGGGCCAGGGGCCCCTCGGCCGGTCGATCGCGCGCGGGTTGGTCAGGTCGATCACCGGGAGGCCGGAGAACCAGCCGATCGCCCCCGGCGCGACCGTGGCGACGCGGTCGCCCGGCGCCGCCCGCCGCGCGACCCATCCGCCGGCCTCTCTGCCGATGCGCACGGTGTTCTCCACCTGCCAGGCGTAGACGGTCCGCACGCGCCAGAACGCCGGGCCGGAGAGGAGCACGTAGAGGACGACCAGGACGTGCGCCACGCGCCCGCCGCGAAGGACGCCGCGCTCGCTCCGGAAGACGAACTGGTCGAGCCCGACCGCCGCGAGGACGATGGTCGCCGGGAGTCCGACGAGGAGCATCCGCCCGAGCGCGCCGGGATGCGGGATGAGCGGCCACATCACGAGCGCCGGCAGCGCTGCCGAGAGCGCGAGCAGCCGATCGGTCCGGCGCACGCGCCACGCGCCGACGATGGCCAGCGCTGGGAGGAGGATCGGGTGCACCGCCGCGCGGGCGTAGCCGGAGAAGTGCCCGGCGAGAAGCCCCGGCCAGGCGATGCCGATGAGGCTCAGCCAGTTCCGGACCCAATTCCACAGCGCCACGAGGGACGGTACCTCGAGCGGCGGACCCGGCGTGAGAACGTACCACGCGGCCCACGGGAGGACGAACGCGGCGGCAAGCCCGAGGCGCCGCAGCGGCCGCTCCCGCGTCGCGAGGAACGTGGCGACGAGGACGGCGAACGCGGCGGGCGCGAACCAGATCGCGGCGGCGACAAGGGCCGTCCCCATTGAGTGGCGGCCCCCGCGGATCTCCGCCAGGCCAAGCGTCACGAGGGCGACGCCCCACGCCATGCCGAGCCCGGACGCGCCGAGCCAGACGAGCAGCGGCGACAGCGGCACCATGAGCGCGATCGCTGCCGCGCTCACGCCGTCGGTGCCGGAGAGCGACCGCACGAGGCGGATGGAAGCCCAGCCGATGACGGAGAGCGCGGCGAGGCTGAGGAGCTTGGCGACGAAGAGGATCTGCGCGGCGTCCCCGCGGGCAAGCGCCTCGACACATGTGAGGACGAGGACGTAGCCGGGGCTTTCCGTGCGCGCCCCTTCGACGCGCGGCCCGCCGAGGACGCTCCGTGCGAGCGCGAGGTCGAGCCAGCCGCCGTCGAGAGGGAAGCCGAACGACCGGGCGATGGCGCGCTCGTGGATGAGGAACGACGCGGCGGCAAGGCCGAGAAGGACGGCCAGCATGAGCGGAAGCGCCTGCTCCGCCGGCACGGAGGCGAGCCAGCGACTGGGGTGCCGCCGGCCATTGGGGACTCGGGCCATCGAGCGTCAGTCTCGGAAATCGTCGGGGTCGATCTGATGCCGTTCGAGTAAACGGTACAACGTTTTACGCTCCATCCCCAACGACTGCGACGCCTGACGAACGTTGCCGGAGTGGCGGCTCATGAGGCGCGTGAGGTAGCGCCGCTCGAAGGAATCGACGATCTGCTGGCGCGCCTCGGGCAGAGGAAGCTCGAAGAGGGCGGCGTCGTCCTCGTCGCTGATGGCCTGCGCCTCGGCGGCACGCAGATCGCACGGCAGCTCCGCGAGCGTGATGAGATCGCCCTGGCAGACGGCGACCGCGCGCTCGATGACGTGGCGCAGTTGACGGACGTTGCCCGGCCAGCGATACGTCCTCAGCAGTTCGAGCGCCTCGTCGGCGAACCCGGCGATCGTCTTGCCGCACTCCGCGCTGAACTCGCGGAGGAAGTCGAGCGCCAGGAGCGGCACGTCGCCGTTGCGCTCGCGCAGCGGCGGGACGACGAGGGTGAACGTGTTGAGGCGGTAGTAGAGGTCCTCGCGCAGCGAGCCGTCGCCCAGCATCTCCTCGATGCTGCGGTTCGTGGCGCTGATGAGGCGGACGTCGAAGGCGATCTCACGCCGGCCGCCGATCCGGCGCACTTGCCGTTCTTCGAGGGCGCGGAGGAGCTTGGCCTGGAGGTGGAGCGGCAGGTCGCCGATCTCGTCGAGGAAGAACACGCCCTCGTCGGCGGTTTCGAGGAGGCCGGGCCGCGTCTGGTGCGCGCCGGTGAAGGCGCCCTTCTCGTGGCCGAAGAGCTCGCTCTCGACGAGGTGGTCGGGCAGCGCGCCACAGTTGAGCGCGATGAACGGGCCCTCCCGGCGGCTGCTGTGGCTGTGGATCGCCCGCGCGACGAGTTCTTTGCCCGCGCCCGACTCGCCGAGGACCAGGACGCTCCCGTTCGAGCTCGCGGCGGCGCGGATCTGCGAGAAGAGCGCCTGCATCGCGGGCGAGCGACCGACGATCCCGTCCTGGGGATCGCTCTCCGCGAGCGCGGCAGGCAGCGACCGGTTCCGCTCCGCCGATGCGACGCGCGCCTCGGCGCGGCCCACTGTCTCGAGGAGCTGGTCGGCCGGGAACGGTTTCACGAGGAAGTCGTACGCGCCCTCCTTCATGGTCTCCACCGCGCGTTCCACCGTCCCGTAGGCAGTCATGACGATGACGAGCGTGCCGGGGTGTTCGTTCACGACCTCCTTGAGCAGCGCGACGCCGTCCATGCGCGGCATGCGGATGTCCGCCAAGACGATCTGCGGCGCCACCTGCCGCATGAGATCGCACGCCTCGACGCCGTTGCTTGCCAGGTGGACCGGATAGCCCGCCCGCGCGAGGATCTTCCGGCAGCTCGCGAGCAGGTCCGTGTCGTCATCGACGACCAGGATCGTGGGGCGCGCTCCGTCGCTCATGCCCTGGCGCTCCTTTCCGCCGCAAGCGCCGGCAGCCGTACGGTCACCGTCGTCCCCTCGCCGAGCTTGCTCGAGACGTCGATGGTGCCGCCATGCGCCGTGACGATGCCGTAGCTGATGCTCAGGCCGAGGCCGGTCCCTTCGCCCACCTCCTTCGTGGTGTAGAATGGGTCGAAGATCCGCTCGAGGTCCTCCGGAGCAATGCCGGACCCTCGATCCTGCACCCGCAGCTCGACCATGCCGTCCTGCGCGCGCGCCGCGGTGACGACGGTCCGTTCGGGCGGAGACGCGTCGATGGCGTTGTTGAGCAGGTTCACCACCACCTGCTCGAGCTGGGTGCCGTTCGCCGAGACAGGCGGCAGGTCGGACGCCTCCTCGCGCGTGAGCGCGACGTGGTGCCTCCGCGCGCGGAGGCCCGAGAGGATCAGCGCGCTCGCGATGACGTCGCGGAGGTCCACCGGTTGGCGCTCGCCGGTGGTGCAACGAGAGAACGTGAGGAGCTCCTGGGTGATGAGGCTCACGCGGCTGGCTTGCCGCTGAATCGCCGCGACGTCCTCCCGCATGCTCTCCGGCAGGCGGAGTTCCTCGAGGTCGGCCATGAGGCTGTCGCACCGCAGCCGGATCGTGGCGAGCGGGTTGTTGACCTCGTGCGCCAGGCCGCTGGCGAGCTGGCCGATGGAGGCGAGCTTACTCGACTGGAGGAGCTGCGCCTGGAGGCGACGTTCCTCGGTGACGTCCTGCGCGAGCTCCATGACGAGCGATCCGTTGCCGTTCGGGCCGGGAATCCGCACCACCGTGCTCTCCAGGATGCGCTCGCTCCGCGTTCCGATGCGAAGGGAGCACGTGTGCCGCGAGATGGACCGCGTCGAGGCGCCGAGCACGCACTCGGGGCAGACGCGCCCGTCGGTGCTCATGAGCGCGAAGCACTGCCGGCCGACGATATCCTCCGGCGCAGCGCCGATCATGCGCGCCATTGCCGGGTTCACCGCCTGGACCACGCGGTCGGGGCCGATCCGCAGGACACCCACCGGCAAGTTATGGAACATCGCTTCGAGCTGTCTGGTTCGGTCCGAGATGATCTCCTCGAGCTGCCGCTGCGCATCGTGGAGCCGTTCCGCCATCGTGTCGAACGCGTAGGCGAGCATGCCCACCTCGTCGCGACGGGACATGAGGAAGCGCGGCGGATGCTCCCCGGCGGCAAGATGGTTCGCCGCGTCCGCCACACGTCCCACCGGCTCGGTGATCGCCAGGATGCACGCCCAGAGCACGAGCGTCGTGAGGAGCACGCCGATCCCGAGCAGCCACACGTACCGCATCCGGGCGTCGGCGACCGCCTCCACCGCCGCGCGGTCGGTGTAGCTGATGCCGATATCCGTCGCGTGCTCGAAGACCTGCACCCGCTGCCACGACGTGTAGACGTGCGAGCCGTCCTCTTGCTGCTCGACCGTGTTCTCCGGCGTCGGCCCGGCCAAGGGGCGCATCGTGACGGAGACCACGTCCGGCGCGCGGCTCACCACGGCGACGAGATCGCGGAAGTACTCCTGCTCGCCGGTGAGCGTCATCTGGAGGTACGCGGCGCTGAGAAGACGCAGCCGCGCGCTCGCCTCGGCGTGGAGGCCACGGGTGGCGACGGAACGGACGGACGTCAGCGTCGCGCGCATGGCCGCGAGAAAGACGCAGGCCTCCACGAGCACGACTGGGATGATGATCTTGTAGCGAAGGGGCATATCATTGATCGTCGCCCACCACCGGCGCCGCGCCGACATGCCGGGATACCCTCCTGCTCTCCAGCGGGTCCATGCTGCAAAGCCGGTCATGCTCTGCCGCATAGGAATATACGAGTGACTCCTCATCCATAAGTAGGGGCTCCCCCGCCGCGGCGCGGAAACGTGCGCGCGCCGTCTCAATCCGCGGCGTCGGCGTCGCGAAACCCTTCGCTTGACCCTCTCCGCTCCCGATGTACCTTACGTCGTGCTGGCATCGTCACCGCGTACCACGCCACATCCTCACGTGACTGCATGGCTCGCCTGACCGTAGCGCCGACAATCTGGCTCGCGTTCCTCTTCCTCAGCTTCGGCTCGCCTCCTCCCCGCGCGCCGTCGGCCGCGGCGGCGCCGACGCAGGAGGTACTCCCACCGCTCCGCATCAACGACGTGGCGATCACCGGCATCGAGCATGTCGTGGAGCTAAAGCCGGGCGTCGCGCAGCCGGCCGGTCTCGCGGTGTTCGAGCGGGCGGCCAGCGAGGATGGGCTCGACGAGGTGATGTTCGTCGGCCCCGATAGCGGGGTTTGGCTGGCGTACGGCTCGCAGATAATCCTCTACACGAGGAGCGCGGACCGCGTCGAGTTCGCCGCATATGGCGGCAAGCCCGTGCGCGTGCTCTACATCGACGACGAGAACACGAAGCTCGATCTTCGTCCCCGCATGAGCCGGGGCGTGGCGGCGGGCCTCGGCGGCATCATCCTCCTCGGCGTCTTCATCGGGCTCATCACTGGCCTCCTTGCGCGACGCGGACCATCGGGGCTGCGGAGGGACCCGTTGCCCGGCAGGCTCTTCTATGGACTCGTCGTCGGGGTCGTCCTCGCCCTCCTCATCTACGGGATGAGCGAGCAACGGTTCGACGTGAACAGCCTCCTCTCCGGGATGTCGGACCGACACCTCGAGAAGTTCCTGCGGTACCCCTCGCACGACTGACGGCGCGGGAGGCGCGCGGACCACCCTTGCACTGCCTCCCGCGGCGCCGTACCGTGCGTCTTCAACCTGTGCGCCGCGCCTGCGCCCCTGTGCGCCGCACACGATCGCCCGGACCCGGATGCCCTGCATGACCGCCGCGCCCACCGATGCACCCCGCCTCATGCGCATCTGGCGCCGGCGCGTCTTCGCCGGGACGTGGCTCGCCTACGTCGGGTACTACTTCTGCCGGAAGAACCTGCCCGTCGTGCAGCCGGTGCTCATGCGCGAGCTTGGCTGGACCGCCGTCCAGCTCGGCATCGTCGTGACGACGTACCAGTTCGTGTACTCGGTCGGGCAGGTGGCGACGGGGCTGGCGGGCGACCGGCTCGGCGCGCGGCTCATGCTCACCCTGGGCATCGCGGCGACGATCATCCTCAACGCGCTTGCCGGCGCGACGGCGGCCATCTGGGGCCTCGTCCTCCTCTGGGGGCTGAACGGCCTCGCCCAGGCCACCGGCTGGCCGGCGACCGTGAAGACCATCGCGCACTGGTTCCGCCGCGAGGAGCGCGGCAGCGTCATGGGCTGGTGGACCACGAACTACCAGATCGGCGACGTCGTCGGCACGTGGCTCACCGCCGCGGTGATCGGCCTCGGCATCGGGTGGCGTTGGGCGTTCTGGGCGCCGGCCGCGGCCCTTGCCCTCCTCGCCATCCCCGTCTTCCGCTGGCAACGCAACCGCCCGGAGGACGTCGGCTTGCGGCCCCTCGACGCCCAGGACGAGGCCGCGACGGCGACCCCGGCGTCCGAGCCACGGGCCCGAGCAGGATGGGACGAGCTCTGGCCCGTGTTCACCTCGCTGCCCATCTGGGGCATCTCCCTCATCAACGCCGCGCTCAAGTTCGCGATGTACACGTTCTTCTTCTGGATCCCTACCTACCTCGTCCAGGCGCGCGCCTACACGCCGCAGATGGCGGGGTTCCTGACCGCGTTCCATCCCCTCGGCGGCGCGGCCGGCGCCATCGTCGCCGGCTGGGCCTCGGACCGGCTCTTCGGGGCACGACGGATGCCGGTGACGGTGATCATGGTGATCGCGCTGGCCGCCGGAGTGATCGCGATGCCGCTCGTCGGGGCGAACCCGTGGGTGCTCGGCGCGCTCTTCGCCCTCATCGGGTTCTCCATCTACGGCCCCGAGTCGCTCCTCTCCGGCGCGGCGGCGGTGGAGCTAGCGCCGCGTCGCGGCACAGCCACCGCGGTGGGCCTTGTCAATGCGGTCGCCTCGCTCGGCGGCGTCCCAGCCGGGGTCGTCGGCGCAGCGATCGCCGCGCGGTTCGGCTGGCCGGCGCTATTCCACACCGTCGGCGCGGTAGCGCTCGCCTCCCTTCTCATCGCCGTGCCCATGTGGAACGTGCGCGGCAGCCACTGATACGGATTCGCGGTCATCCCGCTCCATTGCGAACGCAGGGGCAGCCCCCCGTGGCTGCCCCCGGGCCGGACACACAGGTCCGCCCCTACAACGGCCGGATGGCGCGTCTCTCACACGGATAGGCATGAGATGTGGCGGGACAGGTCGCGGTCCGAGGACGACGGCGCGACTTCCCGTGCGATCCGCTATCGGAGGAGGGACGGAGCCGTTCGTTCCTGCAGGCGGCTGTGGCTCCCTACGGGGGCAACTCAGGGTGGAACACCGCGCGTGGAAGCGGATGCGGCTGCAGGATGAACTGCTGGCGGGCGAACTCCACGAGCGCGCCCATGTCGCGCAGGACCTCGGCGAAGTCGGAGCAGGCAACGTCCTGCGACACGACGGCGCTGCCACCGACGGCGAGCACACTGTCCATCCCGCGGGCGACATGCGCCACGCGGCGAAGGTCGGTTCGGAACGAGACGAGGTCGGGGATGATGGTTGCGGAGACGCAGATGAGGTTCGGTCGAAGCCGCTCCGCGGCGGCGATGAGCGCGTCCGCCGGGGTGTTCGCGCCGATCACGGACACCTGCCAGCCTTCGAACTGGAGCACCTGGCTGAGGCAAAGACAGGCCAATTCGTGCATATCGGGCGCGATGCAGCCGCAGAGGGCGCGGAAGGAGACCTCATGCTGCGCCGGCCAGCGGGTGGACATCTCGGCGAGCGAGGCGGCGATCGTGTGCGTGGCGAGATGCTCGTCGGCGATCGTCAGCTGGTTGATGGCCCACTGGTGACCGATCCGAGCCATGGCCGGCGAGACGAGCTCGTCGCACAGCTCGGCGGGATGGATCCCCGCGAGGTACATCGCGGTGAACAGGCGCGTCACGCGGCGTACCTGCCCGTCGAGGGCGAGCGCCACGAGGTGATCCTGCAGCCACTGCCAGTGCCGGTGCAGGATCGCCCCTTCGAGGCGGTGCTCCTGCTCGTCGGCGTCGATGATGGGCGCAAGCGATCGCGGGCTGATCCCCCGCTTCGCGAGAAACCCGTGGACGTCCTCCAGGCAGAATCGGCGATGCCCGCCGGGCGTACGCATGCACGGCAGCTCCCCGCCGTCCGCCCAGCGCTTCACCGTAGATACGTTGAGATCGAGCAATTTCGCCAGATCACGCGTTGACAGGGTCGTCGTTTCCATGTGGACGCTCGGCTCCATTCCACATCGCCCGTGGGCGGCGCGTGCTCCCCGGGCTATGCACGCATTGCACGATTGAATGATAGCCTGGTTCCGGATCGCTGTCAATGCAGCGGGACCGGCACCATTTGCACGTTTCGATATGACAATATAGCCGCAGAGCACGCTGAGGTGTCAATGGGTCTGCCGCGGCATGATCATGGCGGCATTGCGCGACAGCACCAGTGTAGCCAAGCACTTATCTGCGACGAAAATTCTCTTCTGGGAGGTGGTTGACAGGCCGGGCCTGTCAGTGTATACTCAAACGTGCAAATCGTTCAAATCGTGCAAATGGGTCTCGCCTGTCGTAGCGTCCAAGCTGGATGAGGTATGGGATGAGAGCGCAGGATCAGGATCGCGAAGCCCGTCGCCGAGAGTTCGAAGAGGTCGCGTTGCCTCTTCAGCCTACGCTCGTGCGTATGGCGTTGTCGATGACCCGTCATCCTGCCGATGCGATCGACCTGGTACAGGAAACGTACTACAAGGCGTGGCGATTCTTCCCCGCCTTCCGCGAGGGGTCCGACTGCAAGGCGTGGCTGACGGCCATTCTGCGTAATGCATACATCAACCGCTATCGCCGCCGACAGCGGCGGCCGACCGAGATCGAGTTCGACGAGTGGCAGGACATCGATCCGGTCTATGTGGACGAGCACCAGCGCACGCCTGCCCCCGACGAGGAGACCGCGATCGGGGAGGGGCTCAGCGACGAGGTCGTGGATGCGCTGGACCAACTGCCGAGTCACTTTCGAGACGTGGTGATACTGTCCGACGTGAGCGGGATGTCGTACCAGGAGGTGGCCGACCATGTCGGCTGCCCCATCGGCACGGTGCGCTCGCGCCTGTTTCGCGCACGAACGATGTTGCGCCGCGCTCTCGATGACTACGCACAGGAAGTCGGCGTGAGGAACAGAGGGGACGGAGATTTCATGATGGCCGACGACGAGGAGGAGTTCGACGACGCCGCCTGAGCGTCCGCACGACGTCTCCGGATAGCCTGTGCGGGGCGCGCCAAGGATGGTCGCGCTCCGCTGCAGGCTCACGCGCTCGCCTCCTCCGCCGGGAGCGCGCGCACGCCGTCCGAACCGATCTCGTAGAAGAGCGCTCGCTTCGCCGCGGGCGTCGTCCCGATCGTGGCGGCATGGATGCGTGCGATCTCGACCGCGCGGCCGTGGCGGCTGTGCCCCGAGACCGCGAGACGCACCTTCGGCTCCGCGAGCAGCGTCTCGCCGAGCGCCCGAGCGCCGAGGAAGGCATCCGCGAACATCCATCCGCGGTGCGAGCGCCGCACGACGAGCTCGGCGAACGGCACGTGGTGGGTCGCCGCGACGATCTGCTGCGCGCGCCCACTCACTGCGGCGAGATCCCTCCGCAGTAGATCGACGGCGAGCCGGGTGAAGCCCTCATCGTCGTGCCGCCACCGGATGAAGCGTCCGTCGTTCCATCGAGCGACCCCGGGAAGCTCCTTGCCCGCATACGTCTCCCGCGGCACGCCGAGCCGTCCGTCGGCGAAGCTGTAGTCGTACCATCCGATCGAGCCGACGAAGCCCACCGAGCCGCCCGCACCATCGACGACGATCGGCGCCCCATCGAGCCGGTGGAAGCCGCCCAGCCGTGCCGATTCCGAGAAGAGCCGCTCCCAGATCGCCGAGGAGTCGGCGCCGCCGTCGCGGCTCCAGAGGTCGTGGTTGCCGGGGATGACGAGCTTCCGCGCGGGCGAATCGGCGAAGAGGCAGAGCGCCGCCACGAGCTTTCGCGGGTCGGCCACGGCGACGTCGCCCGCGATGACGATCACGTCCGGCGCACGCTCCATCATACGGCCCGCGAGCATCCGCACGGCCGCGTCCGAGGCCGCGTGCGCCCCGTAGTGCAGGTCCGCGGTGATGGCGACGCGCATGGCCGACCTCACGACCCAGCCGACGCGGCCCGCAGGCCGGCGGCAGCCCGATCGATGCGTCCGGCGAAGGCGATGAGGGCATCGGCCACGGCGAGTTCTTCGGGGACCGGTGGTCGTCGACGCGGGCGGCCCGCCTCCCGCCGGCGACGCTCCGCTTCGCTCCGGGCGAACTCGGAGATGGCGCGAAGCTTCCCCGTCGCGACCACGACGTAGTCCTCGATGGCCTGCTGCGCGCCGGACGATTGGAGCCCCGGCGGCAGCCACACCGCCGCCCTGCGCGATTCGTCGAGGGCCCGATACACCTGATCGAGCACCCGCCTCGCCAGGGTGTCGAGGAGGACGATCTGCGCGGCGCTCAGCGCGCGCCGCAGCCGCATGTACCGCTCCACCTCGGGCGGCACGTCCGTCCCGCTCGCGAGTCGGCCCGCGAGATCCCCAAAGGTGCTCACCGCGTCGCGATACGCGGCGATCTGGGCCTCGCTCTCCCGCATCTGCGCCTGGTAGCGCTCGTACTCGTCGAGGATCTGCTCGCGTTCCAAGTACGACGGCGGCGCGGCCTCCGACCGGGCGAGCCGTGGAATCGGCGGCATGCGCACATCCGGCACCGGCGGCGGCCCGCCGAGCGTCGCTTGCCACTGCGAGGGCAGGCTGTCCGCCGCCACGTCGAGCCGGCCGATGAGGGTGTCGAGCACGGCCGGCGCGCGGCGCATCTCGTCGAGCCCGCGCCGGGCCAGACGACGGGAGATGTCGGTGTCGAGCCAGTCCTGCTGTCGTTCCCACTGGAGTCGCCTGTCCACCCAGCTTTGCGGACGGACCGCGCGCGCCCGCTCGAGCGACTGCCGATGCACCGTCAGGAAGCCCGTCGCTCCGTAGACGAACGGTCGGAAGGCGTCGTCGGCGAGCTTCGTGGCGATCACGTAGTCGAAGAACGGGTCGACCAGCCCCGCGTCGCGCCGGGTGAGTTCATCCACGCGCTCCCAGAGGAGCGGCGTCGCCTGCTCGACCCAGACCGCCGCCCGGCGCTCCGCGTAGAGCGCCTGGAGCGCCTCTTCGACCCCGGCGAGCCGTTCCCGTTGCGGGCCGAGGGCGGCGAGGCGCTCCCGCGCCGCGCCCGTCCACTCGCTCACGTCGCGGTCGCCGGACCCGCCCACGAGGCCGAGGGAGTCCTCGAGGGCGACGATCCGAGCGTACTCCCGCCCGGCCTGGTCCATGAGCTGCGCCGCGAGGTCGAGGTGTCGGATGCACCGGGCGAGCGCATCGGTGCCGCCGGCCTTCTCGGCCAGGGTATCGAGCCCGAGGTCGTCCCACTCTTCGAGGAGGTGCGCCCTCAGCAGCAGCGCCTCGAAGGTCGCCCGCGCGTACCCCACCGTCGCCACGCGGCCGTACTCCTCTCGCGCCTGGACGAGGAGCTGCCATCGGCGGGCGCTGTCGGCGGCGTAGTGCTCCCACCGCAGCGGCGTCTCGCGGAACTCCACGTGGGTGAGCGCGCCGAGGCCGACGGCGGCGTGTGCGGCGTACGTCGTCGCGAGCGCCCGGTGGTCGCCTCTGAGGCTGCCGAAGGTGAGCATCGCCTGACGGTATGCCTGGCGCGCCGCGTCGGATCGGCCGGAGCAGCTCGTGAGGTCGCCCAGGTAGTAGTAGCGCTGAACGCGTTGGTAGCTCGCCGGCATCGTGCCGATCCGCCGGAGCTCGACGTCGGGGTTGAAGTCCGACATTGCGGGCTGGGCTTCCGCCGGGGCATGGACGCCGAAGGCGGCCATCAGGATGGACAGCATGGCCAGCCCGGTCATGGTCATCCCTCCCCGCCCGCGCGTCGGCGCAGTTCGCCGATCCTGGCCCGGACGTCGGCCGCGTCCGATGCGTCGGGGCGCATGTCGAGGTACGCCCGGAGCTCGTCCGCCGCCCGGCGATAGAGCGTCCGCCAGTCGGCCGGCTCGCGCACGCCGTAGATGGCCCCCGGGGATGCGCCGCGCCCGCCGTGCGTCTGAAGGCGCGAGGCCACCGCCTCGTACGCGAGGCCGAGGTTGTAGTGGTAGGTCGCCTCGGTGCCGTCGGCGGCGATGGCCTGCTCGTAGTAGTCGATGGCGGGGCCGAACTGGCTCTTGTAGTAGAACACGAGGCCCATGTTGTTGAGCGCGCGCGCCCACCCGGGTCGCAACCGCAGCGCCGCGGCGTACTCCTCGACCGCCTCGTCGAGCCGGCCCTGCCGCTGGTAGGCGTACCCCAGGTTGTAGCGCGCATACGCGTTCGCCGAGTCGAGCCGGATCGATTCCGAGCACTCCTCCACCGCGCGTTCGTAGTCGCCGCCTTGCACGAGGGAGTAGCAGAGGTTGTTGTGGAGCTCCGGCACGTTCGGGTTGTACCGGATCGCCGCCTCCAGGTGCGATGCTTGCTCCTGCGCGTCCTCCGAGACCATCGCCATGCCGTTCTGCGCGATCATGTTCCGGGGGTTGAGCATGAGCGCCCGACGGAAGCTCGCTACCGCGAGGTCACCCTTGCCGAGGTTGTACTGCGCCATGCCGATCGCCGCGTGGGCCTCGTCCGAGTACGGGTTCATCTCCAGCCCGCGGCGGTACTGGTCGATGGCGTCGCCGTAGCGGCCCTGCTCGTAGTAGCCGTTCCCGAGGTTGATGAACGTCCGGGCGTAGTCGATGTCGGAGGCCATCTCCTCCTGCGTGCTCACCTGAGGCGTTGGAGCGACCTCCGGCGCCGGGGCGCGCCCGCACGCGGCGAGCATCCCCAGCAACCCGAGCGAAGCCCCGACGGCGATCAGGCGGACGGCACGTCGCTTCCTCGGCATGGCACTCCTTCGACGCGATGGGAATGTGCTTCGAAATGGACTCGACGCGGGTGCACCGCACCCCATTCCACATGCGGTCATTCTGAGCGAAGCGAAGAATCCCTCAGTTTCTTGGGAGGCCGCGGCAGACATGCACGAAACGATGGTGCGTTCTCGACGACGAGGGACTCCCCGCCTCCGTGGCGTGCCCTTCGCGGGCGTCGGCTTCGATCCGGTGCTCGAAGAGAGAGCGAGACGACCGCCTCGAGAACGCGCGCGATACATCCGATGCCGTCTCCGCGTCACTCTATGACACACCCCCCAGTGCTGGCTCCTCTGCAGGCCGTGCGACGCAGGTCGTACAAGAAGATAACGCATCGACCGCGGCCGCCCAGTGTCACGCGCCGATGCGGCGGAGCCTCCGCGGCGTCGGCGCTCCCTCGGGCACCGGCCACCGCTCGCTGATCCGCGGGAATGCCGCGAAGAGGAGGATGCTCAGCGTCATCCCGGAGAGGCCGACGCCGAATGTCGCGTGCACCCCCACGAGGGCGAGCAGGCCCGCGGCCACCGATGGGGCGATGAGACCGCGGATGCCGGTGAACAGCACGTGGACGGTGGTGTACTCCGTCACCTGGTGCCGCGGGGCGAATTCCATCATGCCGAGCGTCCACGTCAGTTGCGCGCCGGCCTGGTGGAACCCCTGGAAGATGGCCGCCACGTAGAGCCATTGGAGCCGCGGAGCGAGGATGTAGACGATGACGCCGAGGGCGCCGAAGCTCTGCTGCCACATCCGCACGAAGTGCACCGGATACCGGTCGAGCATCGCGCCCCAGAGCCGCAGCGTCAGGAGCACCGTCGCCTGCGGGATCACGAGCAGTATGAGGATCGACTGGAGGTAGTCCGCCCCGAGGGCGAAGCGCGCGTCGGTGACGTAGATTGCCCGCACCGGCTCCATCATCATGTTCGAGAAGCCGAAGATCGCCCAGTCGATGAGGAAGACGAGGAACCGCCGGTCGGCCGCGAGGATCTGCCAGTAGACGCGGAGCCGGCCGGTCGTGACGCCGTTCGTGATCGCGTGCTCGTCGCGCACCCGGATGCGGCGGAAGATGAACGAACCCATCAAGCCGGCCGCGCCGACCGCCGGGTAGACCCACCGGTAGGCGCCCGGTTGCACGTCGAGGATGCGACCGACGACGAACCCGCAGATCGTCGTCGCCGCGGTCGAGCCAATGCGCGCGAAGGCGTACAGCCGCCCGCGAATGACCGTCGGGTAGTTCTGTCGGTACACGCGGGAGAAGGCCGGCGGCAACAGGCTCAGGAGCGCATACGCTCCCGCCAAGGTTGCGACGAACCCCCACGACGTGGACATGAACGCCGAGAACGCCATGAACGCCATCGCAAGCGTCTCGACGCGGAAGATGAAGCGGATCGTCCCCCGCCGGCCGATGAGCCGCGGTACCCAGACCGTCAGCAACTGCCCGACCGAGCCCGCGGCGTACAGCATCGCCACGACGTAGTCGTCCGCGCCAAGCGTCTTCTTCGCGATGATCGCCGCCGTCGCCGCTCCGCCGACCGCGGCGGTGCCCTTCGCGACGGCGGAGAGAAAGTCGCAGCGCACCGTGGCGAGCGCCTCGTCGGGCGTCTCCGGCGGGAGAAATCGGCGGATGAAGCTGCTCACGGACGGTCTCGCAGGGGCGCGCGCTCGATGCCCCGGCGGGCGCGCTCGCGGGGAAGGCATGCCATGCGATCGCGGCGCGCAGTCGTCGATGCGTCCGGCGCGCGCGGCGAGGGGCCGGTCGGCCCCCAATGGGCGAAGGCGGCGACCGGAAGCGTCATCGCCGTGCGCTCCCCGCGATCCATGCGGCGATGTCCGCGACCACTTCCTCCGCGACGTGACCGGCGGTCTGGTACTCGGCGGGCGTGCTGGTGCCTTCGCCTGCGATGAAGAGATGATTGAGGTCGGGGTAGAGCTTGAGGTGCGCGTTGGAGCGCGAGGCCAGCGCGGACCGCCAACCCTCGAAATCGGCGGTCGTGACCTGGTAGTCGCGGCCGCCCTGCAGGATCAGCATGGGCTGCTTCAACCCTCTCGCGACCTCAGCAGGGCGGTAGCCGCGCAGGTCGAGCCAGTAGCTCGCCGGAATGCCGAGCGGAAGGTCGGCGGCTGGCGTAGCGGCGGAGAGAGCGGGGTCTTTCACGCGAGCTACCTGCGTCGCGAGCCGATCCAGCGACGCCTGCTCAGCGGACGAGACCGTCCCGTCCAGGCCGACGATGTACGTCACTTGCGCGAGGATGACGTCTTCGAGAGGCCGGGTCGTACCGGCCATGATGATCAGCCCGCCGATTCGCGGGTCGGCGAACCCGATCCTCGGCGCCAAGAGCCCTCCCAGACTGTGTCCCAGGACGTAGATCCTCGTCGGATCGATGCCCTCCTTTCTACGCAGGAGAGCCACTGCGGCCAAGGCGTCGTCCACGGTCTCTTCCTTGGCGGTCAACGTCGCCAGCATGGCCCGGGTGAACCTGGGAGCGTACTGCCGCGTGCGCTTCTCGTAGCGCAGCACGGCGATGCCGCGGGAGGCGAGCCCCCACGCGAGATCGCGGAACGGCTTGTTGGGGCCGATGGTCTCGTCGCGGTCGTTGGGCCCCGATCCATGCACCAGCACGGCAGCCGGGAAGGGGCCATCGCCCACTGGCAGGGTGAGCGTCCCCGGCGTCGCCCATTCGCCCATTCCCACGGTCACGTCCCGCTCGCGGAACGCGTCGGCTCGCGCGTAGGCCGGAGGAGCGTACGAGGCGGCCGCGCCCGATTGGGAGGGCTGGAGAAACAGGCCCGCGACCTGCCCCCGCAGGTCGAACACGAGCTTCAGGTCGATCGTCATCTTCTCGAATCGCAGCGTCACGTACACGACGTCGTACTGACCGTACCTCTCCGCGCGCGTGCCCATCCGCTCCCTGAAGGCACCTACCCCAGGCGTCAGGGATTCGCGCACCTGCGTGAGTCTGCCGACCGGCAGAACCGCCCTCATCGTGGAATCGAACCGTTCCTCGACGGAGGCGTAGTCGCCCGCGACGAACTGGTCGGCGACGGTCTCGGCCTCGGCGATCCGCTCAGGGGAGACCACGGCGGTCGCGGGCTGCGCCCCGGCCGTGGCCCGTAGGCCGCATGCGACGGCCAGCGCCGCGATGAAGAGGGATGCGATGCAGGGGAGTCTCATGGGGCGTGTCGTCCGCGCATGGTGCCGGCGCGCAGCCGCCGGATGAAACGTGGATGCGTGATGGATCGAGAGACGCCATCGCACACACATAGTGTGCATACGTCGGCCTCGCGTGGGAAGGTCCCCGCGGCCGGACGGTGCCCGCGACGGGGTACCGTTGACGGACCACTGCGTCGCGCCTCATCTTCCAGTGGACCGTATGCCTGGTCACCCCATCATGGAGGATCGGACGATGACGGAGACCGTGCGCGCCGGAGATGCCCTGATCCCGGAGCTTCAGGGGTACCGCGATCGCCTGGCCGCGGTCCGGGAGGACGCCGCGGCGCTCGTGGGCGGGCTGAGCGACGCCCAGCTCCTGTGGTGTCCGGCGCCGGGCCGCTGGTCGATCGCCGAGTGCCTCGATCATCTGGCCACGAACGCGCTGCTCATGCTGCCTCGACTCGACGAGGCGATCCGCCAAGCCCGCGAGAGGGGCATGCTCGGCCAAGGCCCCTTCCGCTACGGGATGATGGGACGCTGGTTCACACGGGTACTCGAGTCGCCTCCCGAGAAGGTGCAGGCGAAGTCGCCGAAGATGTTCCTCCCTGCGCGCGGGCTGGTCCCCGCCGAGGCGGTGCGCCGCTTCGAAAAGGCGCAGGGCGACCTCACCGCGCTGCTGGCCCGAGCGAACGGCATCGACCTTGGCCGCGCGAAGGCGGCGTCCCCGGCGATGCGGCTCATGCGGTTCAGCGTCGGGGCATGGCTCGCCATCACCGTCGCGCACGAGGAACGGCACCTCCGCCAGGCGCATCGGGTCCGCGAGGATGCGCGGTTCCCAACGGCGTAGGCGCTCGGAGCCGGCGTGCGCCGCGGGCGCGCGACAGGCCGCTCCTCGTCGCGATGCGCATGACAGGGGCCCGGGAACCATGAACACCTACGTGCACGGCTACTCGGAGCGCGAGAGCGAGCGGCTGCGCGACCAAGCGGATGCGGTCCGCTCCCTCCTCCATCACGACACCCGATACCCGGCGGGCAGCACGATCCTCGAAGCCGGGTGCGGCGTCGGCGCGCAGACGACCACGCTCGCGCGGAACAGCCCCGGGGCGCGATTCGTCTCCGTGGACATCTCCCCCGATTCCCTCGGGCAGGCGGTCGATCTCGTCGAGCGCGAAGGCATCGGGAACGTCGTCTTCCAGCGGGCGGACGTCTACGCGCTGCCCTTCCGAGAGGCGACGTTCGACCACGTCTTCGTCTGCTTCCTCCTCGAGCACCTCGTCGAGCCAACTCGAGCGCTCGCCGAGTGCGCGCGCGTTCTGCGGCCCGGCGGCACGATCACCGCCATCGAAGGCGATCACGGCTCGTGCTACTTCCACCCCGAGACTCAGGACGCGGTCCGCGCCTGGCGCTGCCTCATCGAGGTCCAGGCGCGCCTCGGTGGCGACGCGCTGATCGGCCGGCGGCTCCTCCCGCTCCTCGACGGGGCCGGCTTCCGCGAGACGACCGTCTCGCCGCGGATGGTGTACTGCGACCGGACGCGGCCCGGCCTCGTGGACGGCTTCGTGCGGAAGACCATCATCCCCATGGTGGAGGGCGTTCACGACCGAGCCCTCGCGGACCGCCTCATCGACCGCGAGGCATGGGCGCGCGGCATCCGGGACTTCCACGCGGTCGCCGACCGCGCGGACGGCACCTTCTGCTACGCCTTCTTCAAAGCCGTGGGCACGCGGTAGGACGAGCGACCGGGCCGAGGCACCGTCCGCGGCGCCTGCGTCCGGCATCGTTCGGTGCGGGTGCACCGCAGGCTCCTGCGCTCGGAGGATGGAACGGGCGCCGCCGGAGCATCGGTAACTGGGTACTGGATGCGGTGCAATCACACGTGGAGGGGACGACTATGCCGGCGACCAGACTCAAAGAGTTCCTCAACAGCCACGGCGTCAAGTACATCACGATCACGCACTCGCCCGCGTACTCCGCGCAGGAGATCGCCGCCTCGGCGCACGTTCGGGGCAAGGAGCTCGCGAAGACGGTCATGGTGATGCTGGATGGGAAGATGGCGATGGCGGTGCTGCCGGCCTCGTACCGCGTGGACCTGGAAATGCTGCGGGCGGCTGCCGGCGCGAAGGAGGCCCATCTGGCGCACGAGGACCAGTTCCGCGATGCCTTCCCGGACTGCATGCTCGGCGCGATGCCGCCGTTGGGTAACCTCTACGGCCTGCCCGTCTATGTCGCCGAGACGCTCGCCGAGGACGAGGAGATCACCTTCAACGCCTGCACGCACACCGAGCTCATCCGCATGGCGTACGAGGATTTCGAGCGGCTGGCCCTGCCCACGGTGGCGCGGTTCTCCATCAGAGAGACGCCGAAGGTCGCGGAGAAGCAGGAGTAGCCTGCCGCCTGCCGCGCGCAGAGCGCGCGGCAGGCCGTGCAGGCG
>Ga0315279_10001189_pt1 | contig 44382 bp, 42 predicted proteins | sample YL17G06_20_MG_FD_203694 | JGI IMG/M metagenome (GOLD analysis project Ga0315279, IMG submission 203694) | Sediment microbial communities from Yellowstone Lake, YNP, Wyoming, USA - YL17G06_20 | ecosystem: Environmental > Aquatic > Freshwater > Lake > Sediment | place: USA: Wyoming | collected...
TCACGGCGGGCCGCAGGTTGACCCGCGCTATCTGTGGGACTATCAGGGCCTCATCGTCGGCACCGACCCCGTGGCGGTGGACGTCATTTGTGAGCGCATCATCCAGGCCAAGCGCGACGCATACCGCGGCTATTCGTGGCCCATCTCCCCGCCCGCCAAGCACATCCAGGTTGCCGACCTGCGCTACGGCCTGGGCGTCAGCGACCCGGCCCGCACCGACGTGGTGAAGCTCGGCTGGCAGCATGGGGTGCTGGTCTAGCGCATCGCCGCAGGAGGGCGGCGCGCGCCGTCGAAGCCATGACCGGGGGACGAGATGTTCGAGCGGCGCTTGCTCAGGAACCTGGACTGGCCCCTTGTCGCAGCGGTCATGGCCCTCGCGCTGTTCGGGCTGGCCATGATCTACAGCGCCACCTTCTCCAATCGCGACCTCACTAACGGCGATGCCCTGCGCCTGGTCAAGCGCCAGGCGTTGTGGCTGGGGGTGGGGCTCGTGGCCGCGGCCGTGTTCGCCTACGTGGACTATCAGCGCTGGGCGCGCCTGCATCGGCTCATATACGCCGCCGTGGTGATCGGGCTCCTGGGCGTCCTGGCGTGGGGCCATGCTGCCGGGGGTGCGGCTCGTTGGGTCGGCGTGGGCAGTATGCGGTTTCAGCCCTCGGAGTTCGCCAAGATCGGCGTTGTCATCACCCTCGCCGCGATGCTGGCGCGCCGCGGTCAGGGTGCGTCGCGGCTGGGCATGGCGGGCGCGGCGCTCGTGCACGTCGGCCTCCCGGCTGTGCTGATTGCCCTGCAGCCCGACCTCGGCACCGCGCTCGTATTGGTGGTGTTGTGGTTCGTGATGCTCTTTTTGGCGGGCGCCCGCAAGCGCCACCTCGCGGTCGCCGCGCTCGCGGTGGCGGTGCTGTTCGCCGGCGCCTGGCGTTGCGATGTGCTGCGGCCCTACCAGAAAATGCGGCTGGCGGTCTTTCTCAACCCCGGCGTCGACCCCTTGGGCAGCGGCTACCACGTCATTCAGTCGAAGATCGCCGTCGGCTCCGGTCAACTGCGGGGCAAGGGCTACCTCGACGGCACGCAGAGCCAGCTCCATTTCATCCCCGCCCAGCACACCGATTTCATCTTCACGGTGGTGGGGGAGGAGCTCGGTTTCGTCGGCGCCATCTGCCTGCTCGCGCTGTTCATGGTGGTGCTGTGGCGCGGGCTCGAGATCATGGATCGCGCCGACGACGAATTCGGTACGCTGCTGGCGGGCGGGCTCGTTGCCGTCATCGCCCTGCAGGTGCTCGTCAACATCGGCATGACCGTCAGCATCATGCCGATTACCGGCCTGCCGCTGCCGTTCGTCAGCTATGGCGGCAGCAGCCTGGTGGCGAGTATGATGGCCGTGGGACTGCTGCTCAGCATCGGCATGCGTCGCCAGCGCATAAGGTTCTAGCGCCCGCGCGGCGGGCACGATCTCCACGGAGGTGAGAGCCATGGGAGACGAGAAGCAGGAGCAATTCGACCCCGGCTTTCGCATCGTCGACAAGCGCACGGGGAAGACCGGAGAAGAGGACGAGCAGGCGGCCAAGCAGGCTGAAAGCGCGCCCGCTGAGCCGACCGCGAAGGCGCCGGCGGGCGAGCCCTCCGAGGCCGCAGCCGAGCCCGAGGATGCCGCGGAGCTGGAGCCGATTGACGTGCATGGCGTAGCCCAGTACTGCATATCCATACTCAGCGGCCATGCGTGGCAGTGGATGGGGCTGGTCGCCAACCCCGTGACCGGGAAGATCGAGCGCGATCTCGACCAGGCGCGCATTGCGATAGATTGCGTCGAGGCCCTGTTCAGGCAGGTGGAGGGCACCATGCCCGACCCCGCGGCGCGCCAAATCCGCCAGGCCCTCAATGATCTGCGGGTGAATTTCGTGCGCCAAAGCTCGCAGGCGCCGTGAGACGGCGGGGCCCTGTCGCTTCACCGCCGGATCGCGCCGCGCGCCGTCGGCGCCCTGATGCCGGGGCGTGTATGAGTTTCGTTGGTCGGCCCGCGCTATCGGGGGACGCTGGGTGCGCCGAGGGGTGGTGGATGCGATGTAGGGGACGATCTCTGATCGTCGCGCAATGGGCCGGTCAGGGGACCGGCCCCTACGGGCCTGGAGCTGTTGCCAACGCTCGGCGTCTATACCCTCTGATTCGGTTGTCCTTGACACGCCACAGCGGGCAATCTATAATCCACAGTGCGTGGGCGCGCGTGCCGGGCGTGAGCACTGCTTCCCCGCCGGGGTCGCCTAGCGGCGGTTGACCTATGCAGCCGGGCGGCGGTTTGGGAGGTTGCACGCGAGTGCATGCTAAGGACCAGGAGCGTACCAATGACGCTCGCCGACACCCGGATGCGCCGGGACATCCAGAAAGAGCTGGTTAAGCGCGAGATCGAATCCAACCTGATTAACGTCAGCGTTGTTAACGCCGTCGTGTACCTGGATGGGGAGCTGCGCGCGATCCGAGGGGCGACCATGGACTGCCGCCGGGAGCGCGAGATCATCCAGGAGGTGATCACCAGAATGAAGGGCGTGCGCGACGTCGTCAACAACCTCAAGGTTCCCCTGTGAGTCCTCGCGCGCGCAGACGGCAGCCTGGCGCCGCCGGGCTGTTGGTGGTAATGAGCGGTCCCTCCGGCGTCGGCAAGGGCGCGATCGTGCGCGCCGCCATGGATCGCTTGCCGCACCTGCGCCGCACGGTTTCCGCCACTACCCGCTCGCCGCGCACCGGTGACGTGGAAGGCGAGAGTTACTTCTTCAAGTCACGTGAAGAGTTCCAGCGCATGCTCGACCGCGGGGAACTGCTGGAGTGGACGACCTACCTCGGCGAGTGCTACGGCACCCCCCGCAGCGAGGTCGAGCGCGGGTTGGCCGCCGGCGAGGTGCTGGTGTTCGAGATCGACGTCAACGGCGCGCGCAGCATCCGCAGCGCCTATCCCGACGCCGTGCTCGTGTTCGCGGCGCCGCCGAGCTGGGAGGCGCTCGCAGCTCGGCTCACGGGCCGCCACAGCGAGACCCCGCAGGCCCTCGAACGGCGCCTGGAGGTCGCGCGGCAAGAGGTCGAGTGCGTTGACGAATACGATTATGTCATCATCAACGACCGGCTTGACGACGCGGTCGATCTGTTTTGCGATATCATCGCCGCGGAGCAGGCGCGCCTCTGCCGCGTCGATCTGAGCCTGCTGCGTGCGCGATCCAGGGCCAGCCGCGGCGGAGCCAACTGATGAGTCACACCGATCTGCGCGACAAGGTCATAGTCGTCGGCGTCACCGGCGGCATCGCGGCCTACAAGGCCGCCGAGGTCGTCAGCGCACTGCGCCAGGCCGGGGCCGAGGTGCACGTGGTGATGACCGAGGCCGCCGCTCACTTCGTCTCGCCGCTCACCTTCTCCACCCTGTCCGGCAACGAGGTCGCGGTCGACATGTTCGCCTCCCCGGCGCGCTGGGAGGTCGAGCACGTCGCCCTTGCCGATCGCGCCGACGTCATGCTGATCGCCCCGGCCACCGCTAATACGATTGCCAAGCTCGCGGCCGGCATTGCCGACAACATGGTCACGTCCGTCGCCCTCGCCACGCGCGCGCCCGTTATCATCGCGCCCGCGATGAACGTGCACATGCTGCAGCACCGCGCGACGCAGGACAACATCGCGCGCCTGTGCAGCCTCGGTTATCGCGTCATGGAGTGCGCCGAAGGCCGCCTCGCATGCGGCTACGAGGGCAAGGGGCGCCTGCCCGAGCCGCAGGAGATCGTCGCCGAGGTGCAGCGCGTACTGGGCGGCGCCCGCGACCTCGAAGGGCTCTCCGTGCTCATCACTTCGGGCCCCACGCGCGAACCGATCGACGCCATCCGGTTCATCTCCAACCCCTCCACCGGCAAGATGGGCTACGCGCTCGCCGAGGCGGCGGCGCGCCGCGGCGCGCGAGTGACGGTGGTCACGGGTCCTACCACGCTGCCGGCCCCGGCGGGGGCGGAGGTCGTGCACGTGCAGACTACGGCGGACATGCTGGCCGCCGTGCAGGAGCGCGTGCAGGCCGCCGATGTCGTGATCGGGGCGGCCGCGCCCTCGGACTACGCGCCGCAGAACCCGGCGCGGGACAAGATCAGCAAGTCCGCGCCCCACGTGACACTTGACCTTCACCTCACGCCGGACGTGCTGGCCTGGGTCGCCGAGCGCAAGGGAGAGCGCATCTTGGTCGGCTTTACCGCGGAGACCTCGGACCTCATCCCCCGCGCCAAGGACAAGCTCGCGCGCAAGCGGCTCGACCTGATGGTGGCCAACGACGTGACCGTGCAGGGCGCGGGCTTCGCGGTTGACACCAATATCGCCACCCTGGTGTTCCCCGACGGCCGGGTGGAGCAGTTGCCGCTCATGAGCAAGCTCGAGCTTGCCAACCGCGTGCTGGACGTCGTCGTCGGCCTCACGCGCGAGCGCCACGTCGGCAAACCCTGACATGCTGGCGCTTCCGCAAGGCAGGAGCCCCTTCGCCCCTGAGCGAATGCAGCTACGCCCCTGTCGCACAGGAGAGCCTCCGAGCGCCGCAGGACGTGAGTCTTTCGCGCATCTCGCGCATCGCGCGCCGAAAGGATAGTGTATGTCGCATCGCTATGTCTTTACCTCCGAGAGCGTGACCGAGGGTCACCCCGATAAGATGGCCGACCAGATCTCGGACGCGGTCCTCGATGCCATTCTCGAGCAGGACCCGCTGGGACGAGTCGCCTGCGAGACACTGGTGACGACCGGGTTGGTGATCGTCGCGGGGGAGATAACCACCGACTGCTACGTGGAGATCCCGCAGATCGTGCGCCGCACGGTCGAGGCTATCGGCTACACCCGCGCCAAGTACGGCTTCGATTTCGAGACCGCCGGCGTGATGTCGTCCATCCAGCCGCAGTCGCCTGACATCGCCAAGGGCGTCAACACCGGCGGCGCCGGCGACCAGGGCATGATGTTCGGCTACGCCTGCACCGAGACCCCCGAGCTGATGCCCATGCCCATCATGCTCGCGCACAAGCTGGCGCGTCGCCTGGCTGCCATCCGCAAGGAGGAGGTGGTGGACTATCTGCGCCCCGACGGCAAGACCCAGGTCACCGTCGAGTACCTGGACGGCAAGCCGCACCGCCTGGACAAGATCGTCGTCTCCGCCCACCATCGCGCCGACGTGGACATGGACACCATCCGCCGCGACGTCATCGAGCACGTGATCCGGCCGATCGTGCCGGCCGAATACATGGACGACAAGACGCGCATCCTGGTCAACCCCACCGGCAGCTTCGAGAAAGGCGGCCCGCAGGCCGATACCGGCCTCACCGGGCGCAAGATCATCGTTGACACGTACGGCGGCATGGCGCGCCACGGCGGCGGCTGCTTCTCCGGCAAGGACGCCACCAAGGTTGACCGCTCGGCCTCGTACATGATGCGCTATATCGCCAAGAACCTGGTCGCCGCCGGCTTCGCGGAGAAGCTGGAAGTGCAGGTCGCTTACTCCATCGGCGAGCCTTCCCCCCTCGCCCTGGGCGTGGACACGTTCGGCACCGCCAAGGCCGATCAGGACGTCCTCCTTCGCCTCATCCAGGAGCACTTCGACCTCACGCCCGCGGGCATGATCGAGAAGCTGGAGCTGCGTAAGCCCCAGTACAGGCAGGTCGCGGCCTACGGCCATTTCGGGCGCACCGACCTCGACGTGGCCTGGGAGCGCACCGACATGGCGGAGACGCTGCGCGCGGCCGCGCGATAGGGCCGTGACCCGCAGCAGATCCGCACAATCTGCATAATCTGCGCAATGCGCCATATAGGCGCACGAGTCTGCGGATGGCACTGCAATGTACTGCGCCGACGTTTTGCCCAACCCCGGTAAGCCCTTCGACCAGGTCTTCACCTATTCCGTGCCGCAGGAGCTGGCCTCGCGCATAGCGGTCGGCTGCCAGGTGGTGGTACCGCTGGGCGCGCGCGCGGTGCCGGGGTTCGTCGTTCGCCTGCACAGCGAACCCCAAGTCAGCGACCTCAAGCCGGTGCAGCAGCTCCTGCGCGAGGCGCTCCCCCTGCCGACCCCGCTCATAGAGCTCGCGCGCTGGATGAGTGACTACTATGTGTGCCCCATGGGTGACGCGCTGCAGCCCGTGCTGCCCCCCGGCAGTCCGCGCCTGGCGCGACGCGCGCGTCTCGCCGTCGCCCCCGACACAGAAGCCGTGCGCAGCCTGTGCCGCGAATCACCCGATTGCGCGGTCGCGGTCCGGCTCTTGCGCGAGGCCGGCGGCGAGATGTCGCTGCAGCGGGTCGAGCGCGAAGCGGGCGCCGAGGCCGTGCGCCGCCTGCGGGCCAAAGGCATAGTGGCGGTCGCCGCTCGCGTGGTGGCGAAGCGTCCGGCGACGGCGACGATGGTGGAGCTGGTGCAGCCTGCGGCCGAGGTGCGCCGGGCGGCGGAGTCGCTGCGCGGGCGCGCGCCCAAGCAGGCGCTCGTTCTGGAGACGCTGCTTGCCGCACGCGGGCCGCTGGAGATCGGGCGCGTGGCGCGGCAGGCCAAGGCGACCGCCCAGTCCGTGCGCGGCCTCGCCGCCAAAGGTCTGGTGCGCATGTTCGGCCGCCCCCTGCGCCGGGCGCCGTGGGAGAACGCCCGACTGGTCGAGGACGTCCCGGCGCGTCTGACCTCCGAGCAAGAGCAGGCGCTCACCCGAATCGGGTCGGCGTTGGAAGCGGGCGCAGCGCAGACTTTTCTCCTCCACGGCGTGGCGGCGAGCGGCAAGACCGAGGTGTTCGTGCGCGCCGCCCAGCGCGCGCTGGAGGCTGGGCGCCAGGCGATCATACTGATGCCCGAGATTTCGCTCACAGCGCAGGCGGTCGGCATCTTCCGCGGGCGCTTCGGCGATCGAGTGGCGGTGCTGCACAGCGCCCTCGCCCCGGGGGAGCGCTTCGATGAATGGCGGCGCATCCATTCCGGCGAGGCCACGGTCGTAATCGGCGCGCGCTCGGCGCTGTTCGCGCCGTGCCCGAAGCTGGGCTTGATCGTGCTCGACGAGGAGCACGATCCGTCCTACAAGCAGGACCACCCACCGCGTTACCACGCCCGCGAAACCGCCATCGAGCGGGCGCGCCTCGAGGGCGCCGTCGTCGTGCTCGCCAGCGCCACGCCGAGCATCGAGTCATTCCATCACGCCCGCAGCGGAAAGCACGCGCTCCTGAGCCTCACTACGAGAGTCGGCGACCGGCCTCCCCCCGTGGTGGAAACGGTGGACCTGCGCGGCGTCAGGAAATCGGTTTTCACGCCCCGGCTCGTCCTTGCGATGAAGCGGGCGCTCGACGCCGGCGAGCAGATCATCCTGTTCCTCAATCGCCGGGGCTACGCGACCATCGTTCTATGCCCCGAATGCGGCGCCGTGCTGCGCTGCCCGCACTGCGACGTCGCCCTCGTATTCCATCGCGCCGGGCGCACGGTCGAGTGCCATCACTGCGGCCTGAGCGACCCGGCGCCGACCACTTGCGCCGGCTGCGGAGGCGCCAACATCCAGTTCGCCGGCTGGGGCACCGAGCGGGTGGAGCAGGAGCTGCGCCGCCTGCTGCCCCAGGCCCGGCCCACGCGCATGGACCGCGATACGACCGCGCCCAAGGGCGCCCACGTCCGCATCGTTGACGATTTCCGCCGCGCCGACGCCGATGTCCTGGTCGGCACGCAGATGGTGACCAAAGGCTTCCACTTTCCCGGGGTCACGCTCGTCGGCGTGCTGTGCGCCGATGTCGCACTCAACCTGCCGGACCTGCGCGCCGGCGAGCGCGCTTTCCAGCTCCTGGCGCAGGTGAGCGGCCGCTGCGGCAGGGGCGACCGCCCCGGCCGCGTCATCATCCAGACCTATGCGCCCGACCACTACGCCGTCGTCGCCTCCCGCCTCCAGGACTACGAGGCCTTCTTCGCGCAGGAGCTGGAGGCGCGCCGCGAGCACGGGTACCCGCCCTTCGGGCACTTGTGCAATGTTGTCGTCAGCGCGGACGACGCGGGCGCCGCGCGCGCTCACGCCGAAGCTCTCGCGACCGCCTGCGCCGAGTCCGGGGCACATGGGTTGACGGTCATGGGCCCTGCCGCCGCGCCGCTCGCCCGGCTGCGCGGCCGCGCGCGCTGGCATCTCCTGCTCAAGGCGCCGCAGCCGGAGGTCATCCGCGCCACCCTCGCAGCGGCCCTCGCGCGCGTCAGCCCGCCGCGGGGTGTGGCGGTCGCCGTCGATGTCGATCCCGTGTCGCTGACGTGATAGACTCAAACCCGCTGGTCTGGTAAACTATCCATCGGGAGCGCGGCGCCGCTGCCGCGCACTTGGACGCGATGAGCGACAACGACGAGATACTCCGCTACGGGCATTCGATCTTGCGCCGCAAGGCCGCGCCCGCGTCCAAAATAGACAGCGACGTCACCGATATCGCGGATCGGCTGACTACTTGCCTCGAGCGCGTCGGGGGCCTGGGCCTGGCGGCGCCGCAGATCGGCTCTGGCCTGTGCGTTATCGCCTACGACATCGGCGAGGGCTGCGACATCATCATCAATCCGCGCATCGAAGAGAGCGACGGCCTGGAGGCCAGTGTCGAAGGCTGCCTCAGCCTGCCGCGACTATACGGCGACGTGCCGCGCGCCGAGCGGGTGATCGTCAAGGGGCTCAACCGGCGCGGCCGCCCCGTTACCATCGAGGCCCAGGACTTGCTGGCGCGCGTGCTGCAGCACGAGATAGACCACCTCGACGGCATCCTGTTTGTCGACCGCGTCGCCCCCGAAACACTGCACTGGCTTGTCGGAGACGCAGAGCAGGAAGGCGAGCCGCAGCGGGTGTACACTACCCTCGAGGACGCCCTCAAGCTGTTCGAGGCGCGAGCCGCGTCGCGGCGACGCTTGGCTGAATAGCGGCCGCCGACACCGGACCGCGCGCCCGGGGGGAAACCTGTCATGCGCATCGTATTCTTCGGCACCACGCAGTTCTCGGCTGTGAGCCTGCGCGCCTTGGCGCAATCTCCCCACGAGCTGCTGGCGGTGGTGACGCAGCCCGATCGGCCCGCCGGCAGAGGCCTGCAGCTTCGCGAATCCCCGGTCAAGGCGCTCGCGCGCGACCTCGGCCTGCGCCTGGACGAACCGGACGACCCCAACGCGGCCGCGTTCGTGCGGGAGGTCGAGGCGCTCGATGCCGAGCTCTTCGCCGTCGCCGCCTACGGGCACATCTTCGGCCCCAGTTTGCTGGCGGCGCCCGCGGTCGGCTGCGTCAATATCCACGCGTCGCTGCTGCCCCGCCACCGCGGAGCAGCGCCCATTCACCATGCCCTGATTAACGGCGAAGCCGAGACCGGTATCACCGCCATCTGGATGGACGAGCGCATGGACGCGGGCGATATGATCGTGCGGCGGGCGCTGACCATCGCGCCCGATGACGATGTGGCGTCCCTTGAGCATAAGCTGGCAGGGCTGGGGGCCGAGGCGCTGCTCGAGACGCTGAGCTTGGTCGAGCGCGGAGAGGCCCCGCGCATCAAGCAGGACGAGGCGCAAGCAACCTATGCCCCAGCCCTCGGCCGTGCTCGCGCGCGGATAGACTGGAGCCGCCCGGCGCAGCAAGTTATAAACCTGGTGCGGGGCACCAGCCCAACCCCTGGCGCCTTCACCTTTCACCGCGGCAAGCGCCTCAAGGTGTTGCGGGCGCAAGCGGCGGAAAGGGCGTTGCCCCCGGCAGGAAATCCCGGTGAGCTGGTCGAAAATGAAACCGATGGGCTGCTGGTTGGGGCCGGCATCGGCGCGGTGCTCCTGGTGCAGGTACAGCCGGAGGGCGGACGCGCGATGTCTGGGGCCGAGTATGCGCGCGGACACAGGCCCCAGCCTGGCGAGACGTTGGGGGGCGCTGCAGGCCCGTGACTCTCGTTCGCAATAGGCGGCAATGGTGAGCACTGCCTCCGACGAGCTCGAGGAGCACTACCAGCAGGGCGCCGCCCACCGGAATGTCGGCAAGTACGAGCAGGCAATGGCCGAATTCCGCTACGTGCTGGAGCGCCGCCCCGACCACCTCGGCGCTCGCATCGGCCTCGGCCTGGTGTACGGCTTCATTGGCATGTTCGACGAATCGCTCGCCGAGCTTCAGCGCGCGGTCGAAACCGCCCCCGAGTCCATCGAGGCGCGCCTGCTCCTGGCCAAGACCTACTGCATGCTGGGCGGCTACGACGAGGCGCGCTCGCATTTCGAGAGAATCCTGCAGCTTGACCCCGGCCATGCGGAGGCCAAGAAGCAATTAGCGTTGATCTCAAGTATGCAGTCTCCATAGCAGCGCCGCTTACCGCACACGTCGGGGCGGCGATCCTGCCGGCAGAGGCGAACCTGCCTCTGCCGTTGGCTTGTGGCACAGTAGGGCGCCCCGCGGGATTCGCCGCCGGCGCCGATTGTGCCGATTCCGTTCACAAGTTCCTGCTGCACCTATGCCAGACGTACAGATAGAGTTCCTACCCGACAAGCTGCGGGTGCGCGTCGCCGCCGGCAGCTCCCTCCTCGAGGCCGCCGAGCAGGCCGGCATCGCGTTCGAGACCCCTTGCGGCGGCGAGGGACGCTGCGGCAAGTGCCGGGTCAAGGTGCGCGGGTCCCCGCCGCCGCCGACCGCGGAGGAGATCGAGGCGCTCGGCGAGGACCAGGTGAGCGCCGGCTTACGGCTCGCGTGCCGCTGCCGCCCGCACTCCGATGTCGTCGTATATATCCCGCCGCAGTCGCGCCTCCTCCAGCAAAGCATCCTCACCGCGGGCATCGCGCGCGACGTCATCCTCGACCCGGCGGTCAGCAAGCGTTTCCTCGACCTCCCGCGGCCGGCGCTGGAGGATCAACGCGGCGATCTCGAGCGCCTGCTGCGCGCCGCTGGGATGCCGCACGCAGGGGCCTCGCTGGCGCTCCTGCGCGAACTGGGCGCCGTGCTGCGCGCCGCGGAGTGGAAGGTCACATCCGTCTTCGCCGCCGACAGGCTCATCGCGGTCGAACCGGGCGATACCTCGCGCCTCATCTACGGCATCGCGTTCGATGTCGGCACCACCACTGTGGTCGGATACCTGCTCGACCTGGCGGCCGGCGCGCAGGTCGCCGTTGCCTCCGACATGAACGCTCAAGTCGCGCACGGCGAGGACGTGGTCACCCGCATCCAGTTCGCCACCGACAACCCCAAGGGTCTCGACCTCCTGCGGCGCGATATCACCGCCGTGCTGAACGGCATCATCATGCAGTGCTGCCGCAGCGCGGGCATCGAGGCCCACCACATCTACGACGTCACCGTCGTCGGCAACACCTGCATGCACCACCTGCTGCTGGGGCTGCCGCCGGGGCAGCTTGCCGTCATGCCCTACGTGCCCGTCGTCACCGCCGCCCAGGATCTTGCGGCCGCGGAGCTGGACCTGGCCGTCAACCCCGCCGCGCGGTGCTACCTGCTGCCCAACATCGCCGGCTTCGTCGGCGCCGACACCATGGGCGTCCTGCTCGCCGCCGACCTCGACCGCTCCGACGACCTGCGCGTCGCCATCGACATCGGCACCAACGGCGAGGTGGTGGTCGCCGGCGGCGGCCGCATCATCGCCTGCTCCACCGCCGCGGGCCCCGCCTTCGAGGGCGCCACCATTTCCCGCGGTATGCGCGCCACCTCGGGCGCGATCGACTCCGTCACCATCGACGACGAGGTGCGGTTCACCACCATCAACGGCGCCGGCGCGCGCGGCATCTGCGGCTCCGGCTTGATCGACGCCGTGGCCGAGATGCGACGCGCGCGGGTCGTTGACGAGACCGGGCGCATGCTTTCCCCCGCCCACGCCGATCGGCTGCCCCCGCCGCTCGCCCGCCGCCTGCAGGGCCCCCCCGAGCGCCCCGAGTTCATCCTCGCGTGGCCGGAGCAGACGCAAAACGGCGAGCCGCTGACCGTAACCGCGCGCGACGTCCGCCAACTGCAGCTCGCCAAGGGCGCGCTGTACACGGGGGTTGACATACTGCTGGAGGAGATGGGCGCCACCGCGTCGCAGGTGCGCGAGATCCTGCTCGCGGGCGCATTCGGCAACTACGTCAAGCGCGAGAGCGCGGTCGCGGTCGGCCTCATCCCGGCGCTGCCTCTGGAGCGCATCCGCTCCATCGGCAACGCCGCCGGCGAGGGGGCCAAGCTCGCCCTCGCCTCCGCGTCGGCGCGCCGCCGCGTGGAGGAGTTGGCCGCCCGCGTGGAATATGTCGAGCTGTCGGCGTGCCCCGGTTTCCACTTGCGCTTCGCCGACGCCATGTTCCTGGCGCCCCTGCTTTCGGGGGAAAGCGCAGCAAGCGGAAGGTGAAACCGCCACGGGCGCAGAAGAGCGCCGTCTATGTGCCCCTATAGGAGGTAGCCACATGGAGCTCAAGGACTTGGCCGATGCCATCATCGCCGGTAATCGAGACCGCGCGCGGGAGCTGACCGAGCAGGCGATCTCGGAGAGCGTTTCCCCGCAGCAGATAATCAACCAAGGGCTTATCGCGGGCATGTCCGTGGTCGGCCACAAGTTCAAGAACAACGAGTACTATGTGCCCGAGGTGCTGATCGCGGCGCGCGCCATGCACGCCAGCCTCGATCTGCTGCGCCCGATGATCGCACAAGGGGCAATCGAGCCCGTAGGCAGGGTGGCCATCGGCACCGTCAAGGGCGACCTCCATGACATCGGCAAGAACCTGGTGGCGATGATGCTCGAGGGCGCCGGCTACGAAGTCAACGACCTCGGCGTGGACGTCAAGCCGGAGCAGTTTGTCGAGGCGGTTAAGGATAAGGGCGTGCAGATCGTGGCGCTGTCCGCGCTCCTGACCACCACCATGCCCGCCATGGCCGACATCATCAGCGCCCTCCGGGACGCCGGCGTGCGCGGCAAGGTCAAGGTCATGATCGGCGGCGCCCCCGTGACCCAGACCTATGCCGAAGAGATCAAGGCCGACGGCTACGCGCCCGACGCCGCCAGCGCGGTGGACATGGCCAAGGAGCTTCTGGCCGCGTGACGGGTTTTCGGTTCGCCGGCCGCGGGTAAAGAATCGAAGGGCTACGCTTACCGGATAGCCCGGAAAAGCAGCTAATGTAGGGGCACAGCATGCTGTGCCCCTAGCGGCAATCCTGCGCCCGGCCGCTGACGGGCGGGTTGCGGTCGCTGGGGCCGCCTGTGAGGTCGTGCCATGCTTTACTTTGACTGGACACTGTGGCTGCTGGCGCCGGCCTTGCTGTTCGCGCTGTGGGCGCAGTACAAGGTGCGGTCCTCCTTCCAGCGCTACTCACGGGTGCGCGCGTCGAGCGGCTACACGGGAGCGCAGCTCGCTCGCGAGCTGCTGCGCCGCGCCGAGGTCACCGCGCAGACACAGCAGGTGCGGGGTGAAGCGGCCGCGCGGGCCCTGGGCGCGGTTGCGATCGAGATGACGCCGGGGCAGATGACCGACCACTACGACCCGCGCGCCAACGTCCTGCGCCTGTCCCAGCCCGTGTACGGCAGCGATTCCATCGCCGCCCTGGGCATCGCGGCACACGAAGCCGGGCACGCGATCCAGCAGGCGGTCGGCGATCGCGGCATGGCGATACGCGCCGCGCTTGTGCCGCTCGCGCAGTTCGGCTCCACGCTCGCATTCCCGCTCTTCTTCATCGGCCTCATCTTCAGCGCCTCCGGGCTGCGGATCCTGATGGATGTGGGCATCCTGCTCTACATCGGCGCCGTCGCCTTCACCGTCATGACCCTGCCGGTCGAATACGACGCAAGTCACCGCGCGCTCGTCCTGCTCCGCGACGGCGGATTCGTCTCCTCCGACGAGCTGCGAGGCGTGCGGCGCGTGCTCGGCGCCGCGGCCCTCACCTACGTCGCCGCCGCGGCGATGGCCATCATGACACTCATCCGGCTCCTGATCTTGCGCGGGCGGGACTGACGAGCCGCGGTCGTGCCGGCGCGTCGCGCATTCAGGCGCCCCGACGCCGCGATCACGGTCGCCAACCTTGACCGCCAGAACCGGTGATTGGCCCGCGTCGCCGTCACGCTTTTCGGCATCAACTGGGCGGCGAGCCGCACGGCGACCGCCGGGGAAACGACCCGCGCAGGCCAGCTTGTGCACAATTGGGATCATCCCCATGCGTCAACCCGGCAGGGCCGCCGACCCTTGAGGCTGAACTTAGAGCTTGGCCCGCAGTGACGGTCGCGGGCACGCGCGTCCGTTTCGAAAGAACATAGCCATGCAAGAAGGCGAGCAGCCCGAGGCCGGCGCAGCACCCCAGTTGCCACAGCCGGAAACCGCGCCGGCAGAGCCGGCGGCGCCGCCGAAAGGGCGCGGCAGCGTTGCCAAGGCGGCAGTGGTCGCGATAGTCATCGCTTCGGCGGTGCTCCTGCGCCTGTTTGTGTACGAGACCGATATCGTCGAGGGCGCCTCTATGCGCCCTGGGGTGCAGCCCGGCGACTACGTCCTGATGTGCAAGCTTTCGTATCTCAAGCACCGGACACCGCGGCGCTTCGACGTCGTTACCTTGCGTTCCCCCGACGGCAGCGGCGAGGTGGTTATCAAGCGCGTGGTAGGGCTTCCCTACGAATGGGTGTGGACGTTCGGCAAGCAGGTCGTGGTTGACAGTCGGCCTCTGGTAGAACCCTATGCCGACAAGGGACGGGGCAAGACGACGGCGCCGGTGTGGGTGCCGCCCGACAGCATTTACGTGCTCGGCGACAACCGGGACGGCAGCGAAGACAGCCGCGCGTGGGGCCCCGTTCCGCTGTCGTCCGTTCGCGGCAAGGCCTTGTTGATCTACCTCCCGCTTCGTGATGCCGGGCTCATCAGATAAGCCGAACCGAAAGGAGTGCACTGCGTTGTCAACGCTGCTGCTGGTGCTGGTCGCCGTGATCCTGGCCAGCTTTGGCCAGATCTCGATGAAGTACGGGATGAATCTGGTGGGTCCTCTCGTGAGCCCGGGTAGCCCCGGCATCACCATGCTGCTGGGCCTGGGGCGCGCCGTGTTCACGCCCTTCGTCTTCCTCGGCCTCGGCCTCTACGCGGTTTCGGCCGGGTTCTGGCTCGTGGTGCTGAAGCAGGCCCAGCAGCTCAGCTATGTCTATCCCATGATCGCCTCCACATATGTCTTCGTCCTCTTCTTGTCCTGGCTCTTGCTGCACGAGCAGATCCCTGCCGTGCGCATCGCGGGGGTGGTGCTGATTTGCATCGGCGTGGTATTCGTGGCCAGAAGCTGACGGCGTCGCCGCCGGCGCCCGATTCGCTGCGGCGGCGCATCGCCGGTCCGCTGCTCATCGCGGCGCTGGCGGTTCTTTTCCTCGGCCGCGTCTTCTTTACCGGCGACGTGCTCTTGCCCGCCGGCTATCTCTATCATTTCCAGCCGTGGCAGGCTCAGGCCCCGCCTCCACCCCAGCAGCACTGGAACGCGCTCATCTGGGATGCCGCGGCGCAATACTATCCCTGGCGCGCGTTCGCGCACCACGCCATCGCCGGGGGCGTCATCCCACTGTGGAATCCCTTTCAGTTCTGCGGCATGCCTTTCGTCGCCAACAGCCAGTCCGCCGTCTTCTATCCGCCCAACGGGTTGTTCTACCTCCTCGACCCAGCGCGCGCGTTCGCCATCGCCGCCGCCCTGCACCTGCTGCTCGCGGGGCTTTTCACCTACCTGCTCCTGCGCGCGCTCGGCTGCGGACGATTCGGGGCCACCTTCGGCGCAGTCGCCTTCGCTTTCTGCGCCTTTTTCGCCGCGTGGCTGCAGCTGCCCACCGTCCTCGATACCGGCGTCTGGCTGCCCCTGGCGCTGTTCTTCATCGTGCGCTATTTCGCGACCCGGCGCCCGGGCTATGCTATCGGCCTGGGCGTGACGGTGGGCACCGCGCTGCTGGCGGGCCACCCCCAGATGTTCCTTTACGTGGCGGGTGTCAGCGCCGTCTATTTCATCTTCAACGCCCTATCCGATCCCGGCGCGCGCGCGCGTCTCCACCGCGTCGCAGGCTGGCTCGGCATGGGGGCCGGGGCCGCCGTGCTGGCTTTTCTGTGGGGGGCGGTGCAGCTTCTGCCGAGCGCGGAGCTATTGCCGCTCAGCCATCGCGCGACCGTCGCCAGCGCCCAGGGCTATGGCGCGTACCTGCGTTTCGCCATGCCCTGGCAGCAACTGATCACCGTGATTCTGCCGGAGTTCATGGGCAACCCCGCTTACGGCACCTACTGGGGACGCGGCAACTTCGCTGAGTATGCCGCATACGCGGGGGTGCTGCCCCTCGCGCTGGCCATGCTCGGCGTCATCTGGAAACGGGACAAGCACGCCCTGTTCTTCGCCGCCCTAGCTGTGTTTGCGCTGCTGGCGGCGCTGGGGACGCCGGTCAATTTGCTCTTGTTCTATGGCGTGCCCGGCTTCAGCAGCACGGGAGGGCCGCAGCGGATGCTGTTCATCTACTCCGCTGCGGTCGCCGTTCTCGCCGGCATGGGGGCGGACGCGGCGGCAAGGGCCTTCGCCGATCCGCAAGCGGCTCGGCGCTTCGCCCGTCACCTCTCCGCCGCCGCCGCTATGATTGTCGCGGTGGCCATCGCGTTCGTCTTCGCCATCGCGCTGTCCCTGCGCGTTGCGGTCTGGTCGCTCCTGAGCGCTCCCGCCCTCAACATCCTGGTGGCCCTCTTGGCCTTGGCGGCTGGCGTCGGCGCATATTGGGCCGCCAGCCGCGGAGATGCGAAGGGCGCCCGGGCGGCTCTGGCGGTGCTCCTGGCCGCCGCCGTCTTCGAGCTCTTCATGTTCGGGATGAGCTACCATCAGACTGCCCCCGTTGGCAGCGTGTACCCCGCCACTGAGCTCACCACGTACCTCGAGGAGCATGCCGACGGGGGCCGGGTGATGCCGCTTCACCAATCCTGGGGTCTGCGGGACTTCCCGCGGGCGGTATTGCCGCCCAATGCGGCCATGGTTTACGGGATCCGGGATGTTCAGGGCTACGATTCGCTCTACCTGGCGCGCTATCGCTCGGTGCTGGCGGCCGTTGAGGGGCGCGACCCGAGCCCTCAAGCCAACGGCAACATGCTGCTGGGCGCACCGGCCGATCCTTCACTGCTGCCGGCGCTGGGCGTGCGCTACGTGCTCTCGCCGGTGGCGCTCGACGTGCCCGGGCTCGCGCTCGAGCGCGCGGGAGAGGTGAACGTATACCGCGTCGAGAACTCTGTGCCCCGGGCCTACGTGGCGCGCGCCGCAGTGGCCGCCGCCGGTGTGCTCGACGCGCTGCCGAAGCTGAGTGCAGCGAGCAGGGGAGGGGCGGTCCTGGAAACGACCGGACCACTTCCGCAGGCGGCGGCATCGCGAGGCGCGCCCGGCGACGTCACCTTCGCACGGCAGGGGCTCAACCGCGTGCGCCTTAAGGCGTCCGGGCCGGGGTACCTGGTGTTGAGCGACGCGTACTACCCGGGCTGGCGGGCATGGGTCGATGGCCGGCCGGCCGAAATCCGCATCGCCAACGGCGCCTTTCGCGCGGTGTGGGTGCGTCCCGGCGGGCATGAAGTCGAAATGCGGTTCGAGCCCTCCTCCTTCCGGCTCGGGCTCTTCGCCACACTGGTGGCGGCGGCCATTGCCATGGCCGCACTGGGGGCGGGTGTCGCAAGCCGCGCGCGGTTCCGCCGCGCCGGCGGCGCGTAGACACACAATGAAGCCCTACCAAATCAAGCGCATCGAGACGGCGAGCCTGGTAGTCATATTGCTGCTCGCGCTCGTGCTCCGCTTGGCCGGGCTGGGCTGGGGATTGCCGAGCCGGTCGCACCTGTTCTCCTACCATCCCGACGAGGTGCCGGTCCTCGGCGCCGTCTGGTATATGCTTACCACCGGCGACTGGGACCCGCACTTCTACAACTACGGCACCTTCTACATCTACCTCGTCGCGGTCTGCGCCAAGGCGGGCGTGCTCATGGGCTTCCTGTCGGTGTCGGACGCCGGCTGGGCGGGCCTGCACCTGCTCGCCCGCGCGCTGACCGCGCTCATGGGCGCGGCGACGGTTTACCTGGTGTATCTGCTCGGCAAGCGCATCGGCGGCTTGCCGGTGGGCCTCGGCGCCGCGGCGCTGCTGGCCGTGCTGCCCGCGCATGTCGTCAACTCGCACTATGCGACCGTGGATGTCCCGGCGACATTCCTGGTGACGCTGCTGTTCGTGATCCTGGCGCACCTGTTCGGCGACGCCGAGATCGGCTGGTACCTGCTCGCGGGACTGGCGCTGGGGCTGGCCGCGGCCACCAAGTACACCATGGCCGTGGCCCTGCTCGTGTTCCTGTTTGCGCATCTCTTCGCCCGCGACGAGCAGGGCTATGCCCCATCAGTTCTGTTTCCCATCGCGGGCCTGATCGTCGCCGGCCTCGCCTTTGTGGCCGTTACGCCCTACCTGCTCGTGATGGGCCATCAGGGGTTTCAGTTCAACCCTGACTTCCTGCGCGACTTCAAGTTCGAAATGGAACACATGCGCGTCGGCGGCACCTCCGCCTTCGAGAACACCGGGCCCGGATGGATCTATCACCTGCTGCGCTCGCTGCCCGCGGGCATGGGCTACCCGGCGCTGGTGCTCGGCATCGTGGGGGCGGGCCTCATGCTATGGCGCGGCGGCGCCGCGGCGCTGATGCTGTTCAGTTTCGTGCTGCCCTACTTCTTTATGATCGGCGCGGGCAAGGAGCGCTTCCTGCGCTACACGCTGCCGCTGCTGCCGGTGCTCGCCGTCGCCGCCGCATATGCCCTCGACATGATGCGCCAGGCGAGCGTGCCCAGGCTCGGCAAGTGGAAGTCAATCCCCGTGCCCGCTCTGCTCGGCGCCGGGCTGTTCGCCGTCACCATCTGGTACAGCGGGCACATGGTCGGCATCATGATGGCGCCCGATGTGCGCACGCGCGCCGCCAACTGGCTGCGCCTGCAGGCGCCCCACTCCACGCGCATCGGCCTGGCCTCCATTCCGTGGTATTACACGCCGCCCATTACCCCCTACAATGGCGGAGTGCGCAGCCTCAGCGAGTTCCATGAGTGGCAGCGCGATAACCCGCCGTATCACGTCATCGTCGTCGGCTGGGACCTCGCCGCCCTGCGCCGCGATCGCCCCAACTACTTCATTATCAGCGACGCGGAATACGCGGACCCGCTGCGCTTGCAGCGCCCCGATGCGGTGGCCCTCACGGCTGCGCTGCCCAAGCGCTTCCCAGGATTAGAGGCATTCGAGCCTCCACCGCCGCTGCCGTGGCTGTGCCCTAAGAAGACCGACTGCCCTCCCGACTGGCTCTACATCTGCCCGCGCATCGAGGTGTACTACTAATGCCCGCGGCGACGCCTATGCTTGTGGCGCCGCCCCTGCTCTGGAGCCAGCCCGCATGACCGGCCCGCACCACGAACTCGGCCCCAGCGCGGCCGGCGCCGTTACGCGCGGCGAGTGGCGCTGGGTGATCTGGACGTCGCTGGCGGTCATGGCTCTTACCTGCTTGCCTTACCTCTTCGGCTGGTTCATCACCCCGCCCGGTTTCAAGTACATGGGCCTGCTCGCCAACCCCGACGAGCACAACGTCTATCTGGGGTGGATGCGCCAGGCCGAGCGCGGCCGTTTGCTGTTCATTGACCCCTTCACCACCGAGCCCCAGCGCGCGGGGTTCTTCCACGGCTTCTTCCTCGTCCTCGGTCTGGCGGCGCGGTTGACTCACCTGCCGCTGATCTGGGTCTATCACATCGCGCGCGTCATCTCAGGGATGCTGCTGCTGGGCGCGGTTTATGCGCTCGCGGCGCAGATGTTCGAGAGCCGGTTCACCCGACGGCTGGCGTGGGCATTCGCCGCCCTCTCGTCAGGCTTCGGTTGGCTCTACGCGCTGACCAATCCGACGGCTGCGGTGCATCCCATGGACTTCGGCTCGGGTCTCATCATGCCCGAGGCGATAACCTTCCTCAGCCTGCTGCTTAACCCGCTCTTCTGTTTCTCGGTGTTTCTGATGGCTGCGCTGTTCGCGGCGTACCTGGCGGCGGTGCGCACCGGTTCGTGGAAGCTCGCCGCCCTCGCCGGAGCAGCCGGGCTCGTGCTTGGCAACGTCCACACCTACGATTTGTTTCCGGTATGGCTGACGCTCGCCGCGTATGTCGTCGCGGCGGGGATCATCGGCCGCCGCCTGCCGCTGCGCGAAGGCGCGTTCGCGGCGCTCATCGCCGTCATGGGGATGCCCTTCGTCATATACCAGTACTGGCTGTTTCAGGCCAACCCCGTCTTTCGCGAGAAGGCGCTCACCCCGACCCTGACGCCGCCGTTAGCCTACTTCCTGCTCGGCTTCGGGCTGGTTCTGATGCTTGCGGTCCCTGGCGTGGTGGTGGCGCTGCGGCGCCGCAGCGAGCCGCATACGCTGCCGGTCGTGTGGGCGGCGGCGACCATGCTGCTGGTGTTTCTGGCGCCGGTTTCCTTCCAGCGCAAGATGGCGGAGGGGCTGCACATCCCGCTCAGCCTGCTGGCGGCGCTGTTCGTCGGTGGCTGGGCGGCGCCGCGCATGACGCGATCGGCGGCCGGGACACTGGCAATCGCGCTTGCAATCGCCGCCGCCCCGTCGAACGTATTCTTCGTGGCGCGCGGCGTCCGCGACCTGGTGCAAAACAACGCGGCCTACCTCAACGTGCTCATGCCGCCCCTCTACCTGCGCTCCGACACGGTTGACGCCATGCTCTGGCTGCGCCGCAACACCCCGATGAACGAGGGGGTGCTGTGCATGCCGTTGGAGGGCAGCTACCTGCCCGGCGTCGCCGGGAACACAGTTTTCATCGGCCACTGGGCGGAGACTCTGCATTACCCGCAGAAACTGGCGAAGGTGCTGTGGTTCTTCTCGGACCGGGCGTCGCCCCAGGCGCGGCGCGAGCTGATGACTGCCAACCACTTGCGCTTCATACTCTACACGCCCGACGAGGTCGCTGCCGGCCCCTTCGATCCTGCGTCGTCGCCGCAGTTCGAGCCGGTGTTTGGCAAGCCCCGGGCGGTGCTCTTTCAACTGGCCGCGGAGTGAGTGATGCGAAACCGGGACCTGGCTCTTCTCGTACTGACGCTGCTGGCGGGTATCGCGGCCGCGCTCCTCGCTGCCTACGGCGCCTGGGGCGTGCCCGGCGAATGGCAATGGCAGCACCGCCAGGCCGGCGCCCTCGCCGACATGCGCTGGTGGATGGCCACCGCGCCCGCTCTGGCGCTGATCGCCTTCAGCATGTGGCTGCTGCGGCGCACCCGCCTGCGGGGCCGCGTCTCCGCCGCGTGGTCGCTGGTGTTCGTGCTGCTCGCGTTCGCCCTGCAGCTCTCGACCCTCGCCATGGCCCCCGCTTCGACGGCTTACGCCGGCGCCGTCATACTCAGCCCCGTCGCGACGACGTACTTCGGCGAGGCGGGCAACGTCGAAAACATGCGCGAGTTCCTCGGCGACTACGCCAACCGCATGCGCACCTTCAGGCAGCACGCCCAGACCTATCCCCCCGGGCCGATCGTCTTCTTCTGGGCGGTGCGCGGGGCGGTTGAGCGTTCGCCGGTCATATTCGGCCTGGGTGCAGGGCTCATAACCGCCTACACCGGCCTGCGCATCCCGGATATCGCGGGCGCGTATGCGCGCTTGTACGGCCACCCGGTAACGCCCCCGGAAGCCGTCGCTGCTATCGTGGCCGCCTGGCTCCTCGGCCTGCTCGGATGCCTGAGCATCGTTCCCATCTACCTCCTGGCGCGCGGTCGTTGGGGCGAATCTCCGGCGATATGCGCCGCCGCCCTCGCGGCCGCCGTGCCCAGCCTGATCCTCTTCACGCCGTCGATACTGCAACTCGTTGCCCTGGAGACAGCGCTCACGCTGTATCTCTTTAGCCTCGCATGGTCGCGCCGCAGCATGTGGTGGGCGGCGGCAGCGGGAGCGATGTGGACCGTGTCCGCGCTCACCAGCCTGGCGGTGCTGGCCATCCCGCCGCTGCTGGTCGTGTGGGGTATCGTGATGTATTTCGCCACACCCCGCGACCAGCAGCCGCCCGGGCCCGCATGGCGTGTCATCTGCCCATGGATCGTCGCCTCGCTCGCGGTCTTCGGCCTGGCCTATCTGCTGGCGGGCATAGATTTCCCCGCCATCATGAAGTCCGCGCTCGCGGCACACCGCGAGGTCACCACCCGCAGCTTCGCGCGCACCTACTCGCGTTGGCTGGGGTGGAACCTGTTCGATTGCTGGATGTTTCTCGGCGCGGCGCTGGGGCTGTGGCTGCTGCGTCAGATGTGGGCGGACCTAGCTTCCGCGCTGCGCGGGGATAGAGCCTTGGTCACCCCCTTGCTGTGGGCGGTCGCGCTCACCATCGCCGCGCTCGATATCTCGGGCCTGGTGCGCGCCGAGGTCGGGCGCATCTGGATGTTCCTCATGCTGCCCGCCGCGGCTGCCGCGGGCAGGTTTGTCGCGTCGCGTCCCCAGCCCGAGATGACGCTCGGTGTCATTCTCGCCGCGCAGCTGCTGCAAATCTCCGCATTCGAGCGTCACCTGGCGCTGCTGGTCGTTCGGTGAGAGAATCATGCCATTGAACGTGCTCATGATAACCGGCCACTTCGCTCCGCGCCTCGGCGGGGTCGAGAAGCACGTCCTGCGCGTGAGCGAGGAGCTGGCGCGCCTCGGGCAATCCGTCACCGTGCTGACGCGCCGGTGGGAGCCCGACTGGCCCCAGGATGAGCACATCCGCGGGATACGAGTGCGCCGCGTGCCCGGCGGCATCGCCCGCGCGCCGCGCGACCGCCAGCTCGACCTCCTGAACAGCGCCGACGTCATCCACTGCCACGACCTTTACTCCTACCTGCGGTTCGTCGTCCCCGCCTGGCCGGGGCCGCGGCCTGCGCTGTTCGTGACCTTCCACGGCTACGAAGGCTATCCCATCGCGCGCACCGCGCGCTGGCTGCGCCGCCGCCTGGCCGCTCGCGCCGCGGGCACCATCTGCATGGGTGAGTTCATCTGCCGCTGGTACGGGCATTCCTGCGACCACGTCTCCTACGGCGGCGTGGACGCGCCCCCGCAGCGCGCGCCCGATCCCCCGCCCGACGGCCCTGCGCTCTACGTCGGGCGCCTGGCCCCCGACACCGGCGTCATGGCCTGCCTCGACGCCCTGCGGCTGCTGCGGCAGCACGGGTGCGATCTCCCGCTCGTCATATGCGGCGACGGGCCGCTGCGCGAGCCGGTCCTCGAAGCGGCGCGAGAGGCCGGGCTGCGGGTCACTATCGAAGGCTGGGTGGGCGATATCGAGCCGTTTCTCGCCGGCTGCCGGTTGGCATTTGTCTCGGGGTACCTGAGTATCCTCGAGGCCATGGCCCATCGCCGGCTCGCCTGCGCGCTCTACGACAATCCGCTCAAGCGCGACTACCTGGAGCTGTTTCCCGCCGCCCAGCACATGCTGATCGCCGATGGCCCCGACAGCCTGGCCGCTGCCATCGCGCGCCACCTCGAGGAGCCCCGCCTGGCGCTCGCGAAGATCGAGGCCGCCGAGGCCTACGCTCGCGAGCAGACATGGCAGCGCCTCGCCTCGCTCTACCTCGACCTATATCGCCGTCGGGGGTTGCCCGCGTGAGCCGCGTGTGTCTCATAACCACCGTGCTCCAGGAGGCGGATGGCATCGCCGAGTTCATGGACTCCATCCTGGCGCAGACCCGCACACCGGATCGCGTGGTCGTCGCCGACGGCGGCTCCACGGACGCCACGGTGGACATCCTGCGCGGCTACGAGGATCGCCTGCCGCTCACGGCGATCGTCATCCCCGGGGCCAATCGCTCGCGCGGGCGCAACGCCGCCGCCGCGGCCGGTGACGAGCCCATCATCGCCTGCGTGGACGCCGGATGCGCGCTCGAACCGCAGTGGCTCGAAACCATCGTCGCCCCGTTCGAGACGCGCCCGGAGGTTGATGTCGTCGCTGGCTACTACGCGCCGGAGCCGCGCACCACCATGGAGCGCGCAGCCGCGGCCGCCCTGGTGCCGACGGCGGAAGAGGTCGATCCCGAAACCTTCCTCCCTTCGAGCCGCTCCATCGCCTTCCGGCGCGAGGCGTGGGAACGAGCGGGCCGCTACCCCGAGTGGACGCCCTTCAATGAGGACACTGTCTTCGATGTCGCGCTCAAGCGCGCGGGGACGAAGTTCGTCTTCGAGCCGCGGGCGGTGGTGCGCTGGCGCCCGCAGGGCCGTCCGGCGCGCCTGTTCCGGCAGTTCTTTCGCTACGCGCGCGGCGACGGTCTGTCCGGCCTGTGGTTCGCACATTACGGCAAGGCATACGTGGAGTTGGCCGTCTTCGCAGCGGTCGTTTCGTTCGGCGCGGCGGCGCGCCCGGCCTGGCTGTGGCTGCTGGCGGGTTTGGCGTTACTCTATTGGCTGCGCGTGGCCGGGCGCGCAAGGCACCGAGGCGTGAATGTCGCCGTCTCCCTGCTGGCGCCGGTGGCGATGGCGGTGGTTGACGTGGCCCACGTGTGCGGGTACACGCTCGGCATAGCGCAGCGGCTGGCGCTCGCGGCCGTCGGGCGCGCCCCGCGGATAGGCAAAACCTGATGCGTCTGGCGCACATTACATACACATACTTCCCGCTCGTCGGCGGCGGCGATGTCTACGTCGAGGATCTGCGGCAAGCTTTGGCGAAGCGCGGCCACGAGCAAGTGGTCCTCGCGCGCGCGTCGCAGGAGACGACGCCTTGGTTCGCGCCGGTGCCCAACCCCCTGCGCGGCATGCCTGCCGAATTCTGGACTCACGCCCTGGGGCTGGTGGCGCGCAGGCGGCTCCTGCGTTCGCAGGACGCCGTCATCGCGCACTATCCGGTTTACGCGCTGGCGGCTCTGGCTGTTGTGGGAGCCGCGTCCTCGCGGCGATTCCGGCGCACGCGCGTCATCGGCCTCTCCCATGGCGTCACCTGGGATGACCGGCCGGGGGCGCTGCGCAGCCGCGTCAAGCGCACCCTCGCGCGCGCGGCGTTTCACCGCTGCGCCGCCTTCGTCGCCAACGACAGCAATTTCCTGCGCGAAATGGGCCTCGACATCGCGCCCGGCGAGCGCTTCTTCGAGCAGGTCGCGCCGGGGCGCTGGTTCATCCCCAACTGCGTGGACACCGAGCGTTTTCGCCCCGGCGCGGGATGGGAGCGACTGCGCGCGATGCGGCCGATAGTCGTCCCCCGCAACCTCTTCTTCAACCGCGGCGTGCACCTCGCCATCGGCGCGTTCGCGCGCTTCCGCCGCGCGCACCCCGACACCCGGCTCGTCATCGTCGGCGCGCCCAGCCGCCGCGACTACGCGCGCATGCTGCGCCGGTTGGTGCGCGACCTGGACTTGCGCGACGACGTCCTGTTCTGGGGGCCGGTCGCCCATGCCGACATGCCCGCCGTTTACGCGTCGGCGGAGATGGTGGTCATCCCGTCGGTGGCGGGGGAGGGGACGTCGTTGTCGGCCCTGGAGGCGATGGCCTGCGGCGTGGCGACGATCTCGACCGTTGTCGGCGGGCTGGTGGACTTGCCGAGCGCGCATTGCGCGCCCGATGTGCTGAGCATGAGCGATGCGATGCTGCGGGTTTACGAGGAGCGCGGCGAAATCGGCGCGCTCCAGCGCAAGCAGGTGCGCGCTGCGTTCAATCGCAGCCGCTGGGAAGAGGCCTGGGCGCAGGTTGTGGACTCGGTCGCTTGAGTTCGCGCCCGCCGCGAACGGCGCGGCCGGGGCTCACATCCCCAGGCCCATCTTGGTGCGCAGGAAACGCATGATGTTGGTGCGGCTGATGATGCCCACCAGCTCCCCGCCGTCGACGACCAAGACCCGGCCCTGATCGGCGCCCGCCATTGCGGCCAGCGCGTCCCACGCATCATCGGTCGGGCGCATCATCCGGGTCTGATCCAGCGGCTCCACCACGTCGCCCACGCGAGTGTCCGCCCACTGCTCGCGCGGCACCTGTCGCACGTGCGCCAGCGTCAGTATACCCCGCAGGTAGTGCCCGTCCGCCACCGGGAACGCGGCATAGTTGAGCCGCAGGAAGTAATCGTCCACCGCCTGCTGCACCGTCGCCTCCGGCGCAATGGTGACGACGTCCGTGGTCATGATGTCCTTGATGCGAACGCCCGACAGCGCGCTCTGCAGCAACTGCTGCTGGTAGCCCGACCGCGCCGCGTCCAGCAGGAACCAGCCGATGAGGATGAACCATAGGCCGTTTACGAACCCCTTGGGCGTGAATAGGGCAAAGACGCCGAACGCCATGAGCAGGTAGGCCACTCCCTGGCCGGCCATGGAGCCGACGTAGGTGGCGTGCCGCAGGTCGCCCGTAGTGGACCAAACTATCGCCCGCAGCACCCGCCCGCCGTCCAGTGGGAATCCGGGCAACAGGTTGAACCCGGCGAGCACTAGATTGATGAGCCCAAGCCAGAAAAGGCCAAGATGTACCATCGGCTTTGCGCTGTGAGAAACCGCCAACGACAAGGAGAGGAAGATGGCGCCCAGTATCATGCTGGTGGCGGGCCCGGCGATGGCCATCTTCAGCTCGTCCTTGGCGGACTGCGGCTCGGAAGTCATGCGCGAGACGCCGCCGAAAATCAACAGCGTGATGCCGGATATTCCGATCCCCAGCCGCCGCGCCACCAGCGAATGCGCCAGCTCGTGCAGCAGCAGAGACAGGAAGAACACCAGCGCGACGGCGACGCCCCACGCCCACCGCACTCCGGGCTGGATGCCGGGCACGCCGCTCATCACGCCCGCGCCGATCCAGAACACCACGATGGCGAAGATGATGAACCACGTGAAGTGCAGGTCAATGGATATCCCCGCGATCTTGCCGAGGTGAATGGAACCGTGCATGGAGCTGCACTCCCTCCTGGAACACGAGTCGCAACCGGGCCACACCCGCTGCGACTTCGCCTCTGGACTGCGTCCCACGGCGGCGCTGCCGGTGACCGCAGCCAAGCCGACGTAAGGTTATCAGCGCGCGCGCACGCGGTCAAGCAGGCTGGTGTGGTGCCGGCATCGCACGGGTGAACGGCGGGGAGACAACGATGGCGGATCCCTACGCGACGGCGGCGTGGGAATAACCCAATCCGATAGGGTTGAGGCTCTCGGTCCTGATGCGCCCGCTGCGCACGCGAAACAGGGTCTCGTGCGCCCGCTGCACCTTCTGCGCCGCCCACGGGATATACTGGCGCGCGTTGTATTCCACCCCCCGCACCGGGAAACTGCGCGCCGCCAGCCCTGCCGAGTGCACCAGCGCCAGACCCGGGTTGGTCAGATCCTGCACCGTGTACAGCATCCGCGCCTCCGCCGCCTTGACGATGTACAGCAGCGACGCCGAGTGCCCTTTGCAGGTCTTGAGCGCTACCCCGGACCACCCCAGGCGCTGCGCCAGATCCAGGTCCTGCGAGGTCGTCACGCCCTCGTCCACGATCACCGGCTTGATGGCGGCCAGCTCCCGCATGTCGAATTCGTGGGCCGCCAGGTCGCGCTCCGTCGGCTGCTCCAGGTACAGCAGCCGGTCGAATCCATTGGGGCATTCCGCCCGCAGCCGCTCCAGCATCTCGACGCAGTAGCGCGGGCTCTCGCACATCTCATTGGTGTCCGCGGTGAGGTTGAAGTCCCTCACCCCGCACGACTCGATCACCGTCACCACCTGCTTCATGCGCTCCACGTCCCAATCCAGGTCATGGCCGCGCAGCTTGACCTTGAAGCAGAAGACGCCGTCGCGCTCGATCCAGTCCTGCAGGCAGTTCGGCAGGCCATCGCGCGGGTCGCTCGGCTCCAGCTCCGCGCGCGTCAGCTTGTCCACCCCGCCGACCAGGTGGAAGATGGGCAGCTCGGCGGCATACTCCCGGCGCAGGTAGTCCGCCGGGTAGCGCCCCGCGAAGGCGGGCCCCAGATAGGCGCCGAGGTCGCGCGCCATGAACTCGCGGCCGCACCCGTCGTAGGAGCAAATGTCGTTGACGCGCCCGAACGCGTCGTGCACCGCCGCATCCACCGCCGAGGCGCACACCAGCGTCGCCAGCGCCGGGATCTTCTGCGGCATCGAGTGGCGCCGGCTCACCTGCGCCGCGATCGCCGACAGCTCCGGCTCCAGCTCCAGGAACAGCTCAATGGGGTGGGCCTGCACCGGGCACATCGCCGCCTTCTCGCAGAACGCGGTCGCGACGCCGCGCATGGCCGCGTCGCGCTCCTGCGGCGCCAGCGTCTCGCTGGGATAGGCCCACATGTACCCAAGCAGCGTGCTGCCCCAGCCGTCCGCGCTTTGCCCCAGCCCGTTCTCCACCCGCACGCGCACGGTGAAAGACGTGTGCGTGCGCACCATCCCCGCGCCGAACACCAGCGGCGTGCGGAACGCCTCCTGCTCAAAGCGCGGCTCCACCTCCACGATGCGCACGTCAGTCTTCATCGCTCGTCCCGCCAGGCACGCGCGCTCCGTCGCCGCGGCTATTGAGCGTCGGCGACTCGCCGTTTGCCTCGGCCGTCCGGCTTCTCAGCCGGCTGCGGCTCGCCGCTGCCGGCCGTACTCCAGGATGAACGCCTCGCCGTCGAAACCCTCGTCCGCCGTCAGGTCGTCGAGATACACCGTCTCCCGCGTTGCGCGCGACCGCCGCGCCGCCACCAGCACCTTCACCGCCTCGAACGAATCCGCAAACGGCGTCGGCGGCTCGCCCGTCCGCACCATCTCCACGAACCGCGTCAGCAGCTCCGGGTACAACTTGCCCGCGTCCACCTCGGTTGACGCCGACCCGTGCTGGCAGCAGACAGTGAGGCGAAACGGCCCCGGCGTGTAAAGCTGCAAGATGGCGATCTTGCCGTCCCTGTAGCTCACCCGGAACAGCGCCGGCCCGTTTTCCCCCAGAAGCCGCACCGCGACGATCCCGCCGCCCAGCGCCCCCTGCAGCATCTCCACCGCGTGAACGCCGTAGTTGAAGAAATCGTTGGGACCACACGCCCATGCCGTCAGCGCGCCCCCCAACTCCTCGAGCCGCGCACGCATCTCGCACACTTCGACCGCGTAACGCGCTGACGAGCCGCCCATGAGCGCCGCCTTGCCGCGCTGCGCGGCCTCCATCAGCGCGATGCCGTCGCGCATCCGTCCCACCACCGGCTTGTCGACGAATGTCGCCACCCCCGCCTGCAGGAACGGGCGGGCCCGCGCCAGGTGCCGATCCCAGTTCGCGCTTAGCACCATCACCCCGTCAACTTCCCCGATCATGTCCTCCGGCTTGCCCACGACCCGGCAGCCGCAGTCCTGCGCGTAACGTTCGGCGACCCGGGCCGCCGCCGGCCATACGTCGCCGTGGTCGTACACCGCGGCTATCTGCACCGCCTCCATCTGCGCGTACACTTTCGCGAAGGAAACGGGATGCGACGTATCAAGGTCGACGATGCCGATGCGCGTCAACTGACCCTCCTGAAGCTCGCGCCGCCGCCGCGGGCACAGCACCTATCGCGGCGGCGGATGGATTCCAGGCGTTCTTCGCCGGTTCCCGCGCGAGTCCTGCCGCATTGGATTCGCCGGCAGGAGCAACTCCGCGCCGACGCAGAATCCTATTACGCCATGCGAATCCGCACCTTCGACACGCGCGACATCCCCGAGTTCGTCTCGTTCTGGAACCACAGCTTCTCGCATGAGCGCCTGTTCGTGCCGCTGGCCGAGGAAACCTTTCGCACGCGCGTGCTCGGTCGCACCGCGTTCCGGCCGGAGGGCCTGCGCATCGCGCGCATCAGCGGCGACATCGTCGCCCTCGGCCACGGCGCGCGCAAGGGTGACGAAGGTTTCCTGTCTTTGCTCTATGTCGCGCCCGAGTTTCGCGGGCGGGGCATCGGCGCCCGTCTGCTCGACGAGGTCAGCGAGTGGCTCGGCGGGGTGTCTCGCATTCGCGCCGGCGCCGTCATCTTCGACCCCATCTACGGTGTTGACTTCGATGATCGGCGCAAGTGGGGCGGGCCGCGCAGGCCGTTTTGGGGCTCGAGCGAGGGCCTGTCCGCGCGCGCCGGCGACCTCGACACGCGCAACTTCATGGTCAAGCGCGGGTTCGTGCCCGAGGATGCGGATTACTCGATGCTGGTCACGGGTCTTCGCGGCCGCGCGGAGGACACATTCAACCGGCGCGAGCGCTTCACCGTCGCGCGGCGCGCGTACGAGATTCGCGTGGTGGACAACTCATCCGTGCGCCAGAAGTCCTACCAGCACGAGGTGCCGCATCGCGTCGTGCAGTTATGGAGCGGCGGGTATCCGCTGGGCGAATGCATGTGGTGCGCCTTCGACGACGATCTGGCAACCATTTACGACTTCTACCTCGCGCCCGACGGCCGAGGCCTGGGCATGGGCCGCGCGGTGCTGCTTCGCGCCCTCGCCGACATCAAGGACGCCGGCCTCGACGCCTGCGACCTTACCACCGGGTCGCGCCGCAACGCGCGCGCGGTCAAGGTTTACCGCATGGCCGGCTTCCGCATCGCCGAGGTGTGGCAGCCCTACGTGCGCGAAGTGAAGTGACGCGGAGCACGGTTATCCCCTTCTGCCGGTGGCAGCAGGATAAAGCGCGGCGACGCTGTATTGATCTATATAGCGCTATGCTCTCGTCCCCATGAACGTCCTGCTCATCGCCATCGATACCCTGCGCGCGGACCATCTGCGCTGCTACGGCTACCATCGCGACACCAGCCCCTCGCTGGATGCGTTGGCGGCCCAGGGAGCCCGGTTCGACAGGCTCTACGCGCCGGGCGTCCCCACCCAGCCCTCCTACACCACGACCTACACCGGTCAATACCCGATCACCCACGGCATCGTCAGCCACGGCGGCCAGGCGGGGCTGTCGCCGGACGCGCCGTTTCTGCCCGAGCTGCTGCAGAAGGCGGGCTACACCACCTGCGCCGTGGACAACCTCTACGCCATGAAGCCCTGGTTCGCCCGCGGCTATGAGTTCTACATCACGCCCAGGGGCCGGCACCAGTATAAGCAGGAGGTGACCTGCGACGAAGTCAACGCGCGCGCCATCCCCTGGCTGCGCCGGTACGCGCGCGAGAAGTTCTTCCTCTTCGTCCACTTCTGGGACCCGCATACACCTTATCTCCCGCCGCAGCGCTACCGCACCATGTTCTACGACCGCGACCCCACCGACCCCGCGCGCGATACCCTGGCGCCGATGCGCAGGCAGCCGGTGTGGGAGTGGTGGAGCAACAGTTGGTTCAAGGAGTTTCCCCAGCCTCTGCGCGACGCCGAGTACATCGTCGCCATGTACGACGGCGAGATCCGCTACGCCGCCGATGGGGTGGGGGAGCTGCTCGACGCGCTGGAGCGCACCGGCGTCGCCGACCACACCCTGGTCATGATCTTAGCCGACCACGGCGAGAACATGTACCACCACGACGTCTTCTTCGACCACCACGGCCTGTACGAGGGCGTCATCCATGTCCCGCTTATCATCCGCTGGCCCGAGCGCGTACCGGCGGGACGGCGCGTGCCGCATCTGGTGCAGCACGTTGACCTCGCGCCCACTATCCTCGACGCTTGCGGCGCCGAAATCCCCGCCGCCGTCGAGGGGCATAGCCTGCTGCCCTTGATGACCGGCGACGCGGACGCGCCGCCGTACGACCGGCTCATCACCCAGGAGTGTGCGTGGCAGGCCAAGTGGGCGCTGCGCACCGACGACTACAAGCTCATCCTCTCGCGCGAGCGGGGGCGCGACCTTCACAACATGCCGCCGCGCGAGCTCTATCACCTGCCCACCGACCCGGGCGAGCTGCATAATCTGGCCGACGAGCGGCCACAGGTCACGGCGGACATGGAAGCCGAGCTGGAGCAGTGGATCGCGCGCATGATGGCGAAAAACGGCCTCGACCAGGATCCGCTGCTCAAGCATGGAATCACCCTCGGCAAGGGCTGGCGCGAGTGGGTCGAGAGCAAAGGCTACTGGTAAGGGGCGGATGGAGCACGGGTGCCCTCGCCCGCGAGGCCTGCGGGAGGCGCGCCCGGCGGCGACCATCAGAATCTGTGTAATCTGTGAAATCTGCGGATGCTTTCTCTGACCGATGGCATCTGCGGACGAGTAAACTTGGGGGCATGAACATGACCATCGTCACCGTTAACTGCGGCAACTGCAAACTTGAAGCGCGCATCGAGGCGGCAGCCGACCCCGAGGGCAACGTGCAGGTGCGCATCGAGTCCGACTGTCCGCGGGTCAAGGAGTTTGCGGAGGCGGTGGGGACGCTGAGCGCCACCTGCGCCGCGGGCTGGAAGTGCGCCGACTTCTTCGTTTACGAGCGGGCGGCGAAGGCCAACCTGCATCCCGCCTGCCCCGTCCCCGTCGCCGTGCTCAAGGTCCTGGAGGTGGCGTCTGGCCTGGCGCTGCCGCAAGACGTGGTCATCCACTTCGAGGAGTAAGAATCGCTGGCATCTGGTCATTCTGAACCCTTCGCGCGTGTCATCCTGAGCGAAGCGAAGGATCTTGGTGGCGCTCAGAGCCTGCCCGGAGTGCAGCGAAGGGGTAGACTCCGTGAAGCGAAGTGAAGAATCTCGCTACGGCACAACGCTCCTCTCGTCTTTCGCACAGCCGGCGCCTTCGCATTCACGCCGAGGAGGCAAGCAGTTGACTACGCCGCGACTGACTCGCCGCGAGCTGCTCCGCAGCGCATTCGCGACCGCCGCGGTCACTGCGGTCGGCGGCGCGTACGTCTTCGACGCCCCGTTCGCCGGGCTGCGGGAGCAGACGCGCGGGCGCCAGACCACCTTGCCCACGCGCCTCCTCGGCCGCACCGGCGAGCGGGTCTCCACACTAGCCTTCAGCGGCGAGAGTGCATTGCGTGCGGCCGACTCGGAGCCGCGCGCCGACGCCCTCATCAATGCCGCCCTCGACCACGGCATCACCTACTTCGACTCCGCGCGCGAATACGGCGACGCCGAGATCCACCTCGGCCGCGTCCTTGGCAAGCGCCGCGGCGAAATCTTTTTGGCCGCCAAGGTGGACGCGCGCCCCTACGACGACGCCTGGCGCAGCATCGAGACGAGCCTGCGCAATCTGCGCACCGATCACGTGGACCTGCTGCAGATTCACCACGTCCAGAGCCTGGATGACGCCGACCGCGTGACCGCAAAGGACGGTTCGCTCAAAGCGGTCGTCGAGGCGCGCGAGCAGGGCCTGGCGCGTCACCTCGGCGTCACCGGTCACCGCGAGCCGCAGGCGCTGATCGAAATGCTGCGGCGCTTCGATTTCGACACCATCGTCATGCCCATGAACGCCGCCGACCCGCACTACCTGCCATTCCAGGGGCCGCTGCTCGACCTGGCGCTCGAACGGCGGATGGGCGTCATCAACATCAAGGTGCTCGGCCGCGGCGTGCTCATCCGGGGGGAACATGCCATCAGCATCCAGGATGCCGTCAACTACGCGCTCAGCCTGCCGGTGACGGCGGCCGTCGTGGGCGTCGCCAACGCGGGTCAGCTCCCGCGATTGGTGCAGGCGGTGCGCAACTTCAAGCAGCTTTCCGCGGCCGACATGACCGCGCTCGCCGCGCGCACCGCCCCGGTCGCGCGCGAGGCCAACTTCTTCAAGCGCGACGCCGGCGCCCCCTGGCCGGAATGAGGCTCGTCACACCGTCGCGAACCGTTCCGTCTGCGCCCGCGCCCGCCGGTCACACTCCGGCTGCGAGGGTGTGACCGCTCTTGGTGGATGCGCGGGGGCAAGGCCTCTCCCTTTCAGGGACTTGTCCGCCTGGGGCGTGAGAGGTCGGCCCACCGAAGCTCTAGCGAAGGCGAGCCGGGTGAGGGTGCAAGGCATGCGTCCCACCCTCACCTCGATCCTCTCCCTGCATAGGGAGAGGAGTTCTTCGCTCTAATCCAGATTATGCATAACGAGCGTGAGGCATTCACCCAGCGAGTGATGTCACCCTGAGCTTGCCGAATGGGTCGAAGGGCTCACAATGACATTGACCTTTTCCTATGCATAATCCCGGTCTAATCCCCGCTTCTCGCGGTCACACCCAGGCCCCGCATCTCTTGACCGGCTACAGGGGCGATGGTATAGTCTTGATGATCTCCCCGGGCCGGCGTAGCTCAACGGTAGAGCAACTGAATCGTAATCAGTTGGTTGGGGGTTCGATTCCTCTCGCCGGCTCCAGTGGGCGCATTCTGAGCGTGAACAGCGCGCCTGATTCCGCTCATGTGTCCAAGCCTCAACCGCACTTGACCACATGATTCGGCCCGAAGACGGGAAAGGAAAGGAACGGACATGTGGCAGCAAGTGACCCCCGCGACTGCGACCCCGACGCACACCCCGAAAGCCGCGCCCCGCTCGACACAAGGGCAACCCCGCCCGACCCTCGCCGAGGCCGTGCGCTTGTTCCTCAAGCGGTCGGAGGCCAAGGGCTTGTCGCCCCGGACAGTGCAGTTCTACCGCGAGCGCCTGGGCGTGTTCCTGCGCTGGCTCGACGCCGAGCGAGTGCAGCAGGCCGAGCCGGGCGACGTTTCCGCTGCGGCGATTCGTGAGTTCCTGGCGCAGGAGAAGCAGCGCACCAGCGCCGCGACCGCGAAACACGCACACGCGGCCTTGAGCGCCGTCTTCGGGTTCCTGCACAAGGAGCAGGCGCTCGCTGACAACCCGATGCGCGATGTGGAGAAGCCGCGCACGCCGAAGAAGCAGCCGTCGCCCCTGCGCGCCGACGACGTGGAGCGAATGCTCGGCGCTTGCGGCGCCGGATTCCTTGGCGCGCGGCTGCGGGCGCTGCTGCTGGTGCTGGTGGATACCGGCCTGCGCCTCAGCGAGGTGTGCGGGCTGCGGCTAGAGGATGCGTCCCTCGACGAGCAGGCGCTCAAGGTCATGGGCAAAGGCAGCAAGGAGCGCGTGGTTCCCTTCGGCGAGGCGACGCGGCAGGCGCTCATGGACTACCTGGCGCGCCGGGGCGAACTGGCGGCACAGGACTGGCTGTTCGTGACGGTGTACGGCGACCCGATGCGCGGGCGCCAGGTGCACCAGGTACTGGAAAACTGCGGCAAGCGGGCGGGGGTGGCCGGGGTGCACCCGCACCGGCTGCGCCACACGTTCGCCGTCATGTTCCTACAGCGGGGCGGCCACGCCTTCGCGCTCATGCGCGCCCTGGGGCATACGTCGCTGGAAATGACCCGCCGATACGTGAGCCTCGCCGACACCGACCTGCGGGAGACGCACCGGGCCTGCTCGCCGGGCGATAGGTTCCTGGCGGCGGTGAAGCCGACGAACGGACGCAAGCGGCTGCGGTGAGCAATAGCGGGCCGGGCTGTCCGCGGCGCAGGCGGCCACTTGCAGCGGGCGGCCCGGCCTTTACTTTGCCTGCCGGCGGTGTCTGGAAGGCCGAGAGGCTTTGCTTGAGGGAACGCGGGCGGGCTTTCGCTTGGAAGGAACGGGCGGCGAGTAGTCCGGCGGCAGGCGCCCGCTGAGCAGGAGGCGTAAACGGTCTAGCTCTTTCTCAGTCGGCAGCAGCGCCAGTAAGTCATCAAGCTCGCTTGGCCGTCTGGACACCCACTCTTGAGCAATCTCCAGCAGGAATTGTGGGTTGTGCGTCTCCACAGCTTGCAGCGATTCCTCAAGCCGCCCGAGCGTCGCTTTCGCCGCCCACCCTGGGCGCTTCTGTTTCGCCCGCTCTATGGCCTCAAAGAGCGCCCTTAAGTTGTCCACGACGAGTGCCCCCCACATGTGCTGCTTCATGCCCAAATAGCGCACCTCCGTGAACAGAGGCCGCAGCAACTCATCGCGGCGCGCGCGGTAGAAGGCTTTCCTGAGCGTGTCCGGCTTCACCACCCTTCCGTTCATTCGCTCCCACGCCACTGCCAGTATCTCCCAGGGTAAATACGAGGGGCGCTCCCGAAACGTGTCCATAGGGCAGAGCGTATGCCTCAACACGAAGACCGCAACCCCCCATCTCTTCTCCAACCGCTTGCGCGAAGGCCGATACTTGGGGCGCTTCGCGCCCGGCGGTGTGCCGCGCCTGCTTCTTGCTGCGGCCATTGAAAAGTGTCCCTCCTCCACGGGGAGAGTTTACCATAGGCCGTGGTATAGTACAAGACAAGCTACCACTCGGAGGTAACACGGTGGAAACAGAAACCTATTCGGTGAGTCAGGCGGCGCAGGTGCTGGGCATCGGTCGAAACGCGGCTTATGAGGCGGTACGGGCCGGGCGCTTGAAGTGCCTTCGCGTGGGCGTCAAGTGCCGCATCCCGCGCGCCGTGATTCAGCGCCTCCTGGAAAACCCGCGGGCGCTGCGGCCTGCCAAGGGGAGCGACGCATGAGCCTACGAAGAGAGACGCCCCGCGCTGCGGTTTGGAGGCCAGCGAGCGCGGGGCGAAGCGCCAGGACTTCGACAAGCCCTGCACGGCATAGATTCTGCGGGCGCGGCGGCGCACCTGCAAGCGAGCGCGCCGGCGAGCAGCTTTTCGCGCAGACCGCTAAGGGTTGGCTTCCCGTCGGCCACGTGGAGCAGCGCGGAGGGGCGCGCGTTTTGGTGAAGGTGGTGGATTCGCGGTTGCACCGGCTGCGCAAGCCGCCTGCCTATGCCCTGGAGACGAGCATGATTACTGAGGCGCACGAGCGAGGTGTCACCGAGGTGGAGATTCGGGAGCGCGACACCGGCTGCGTTTTGACCGCGACGCTCGACGCCTTCGAGCGCCACGGCCTGCGGCTGACGCGCGGCGGCTTCGCCCCACAAGTCGCCCTTCCTCTGTCGCGGTGGCAGGTGAAAGACCCGCACGCGCCCAAGCAGGGTTCTCTCTTCGCGGGGGCGGCACCATGAGCGCCGCGACCGCACAGAGGCAGGCAGAATCGCGCCAGGAGGCTCCAGGACGGGCGCAAATGGCCGAGCACTACCTGAGCCTGCCGCCACGAAGCGAAGAGGCCGAGCAGGCCGTCCTGGGCGCCATGCTCCTGGAGCCGCCAGCGGTCATTCCACGAGTGCGGGCTATTGTCGGCGGCAGTGACTTTTACCTTGAAGCGCACAGGCGGCTTTACCTGGCGCTGCTCGCGCTGCATGACGCGGGCGAGGGGATTGACCTGGTGACGGTGCAAGCCTACCTATGCGACCGCGGCCTGCTGGACATGGTGGGCGGGCAAGCGTACCTCGCCCACCTGCTCGATGCGGTGCCGACCGCCGCCAGCGCAGAGCAGTATGCGCGCATAGTGAAGGACAAGGCGCGGCTGCGGCAGGTGCAGGCGCTTGCTCACCGGGCGCTTGACGCAAGCAACAACGGCCAGACTTCTGCCGAGGTCATGGCGGCGCTGCGGACGGCGCTCGACGAGCTGGCCGAGGCCGAGGCGGTTGACACTTTCGCCGTCATGCGCTGCGCCGACTTTCTGGCCGCCGAGATACCCGCGCCCCTGTGGGTTTGCGAGCCGCTTGTGCCCGGCGGTGGCCTGACCTTTCTTTTCTCGCGGGCAGGGGTGGGCAAGAGCCTCTTCGCCTTCGAGCTTGCGCGCTGCATCGCCCGCGGTGAGCCTTTCCTGGGGCGATTCAAGACCACTAGCGGCCCCGCTATCTACTTGAACCTTGAAATGGCCACGCCGCAGTTTCAACATCGGCTGCGCTTGTTTGAGCTTCATCACCCCGTCGGCCAAGCCGCCCTGCATGTGGTGAATGAACCCCTGGCGCTGAACGACCCCGCCTGCTTCGCCCGCTTCAAGGCGCTGTGTGAAAACATCGCGCCCGCCCTGGTGGTGATTGACCCGCTCATTCGCGCGCTGCCCGGCGTGAAGCTGAACCTCGCGGAGGAGGTAAGCCCCGCCCTGGCGCCCGCCGCCGACCTCGCGCGGGAACTGGGCTTCGGCCTGCTGTGCATTCATCACAGCAGGAAAGACGGAGGCGCAGGCGGCCTTGATTCCCTGGCCGACTCGCGCGACTTCGCGGCGCGGGCGGACGTTGCCCTGCTCATGCAGGCTATGGGCGAGGATGGCGGCGACGGCGGCTTGCTGCGCGTGACCTGCGAAAAGTCGCGGTGGGGCGAGGAGCCGCCGCCGTTCTGCTTGCGGCTGGAGAACGACCTCGAAGGCTACCCGGCGCTGGTGCCCGCCGAGGCGCCGAACGCGCGGAACGAAGTCCTCGAAGTGCTGGCGATGCAGTCGCCCCTGGGCGTCAAGGAAATCGTGAGCGAACTGGAGGGCGCGAAATCTCGTGACCAGGTGCACAAGGCTCTAGCCGGGCTGTTGGGAGACGGGCGGATTATCAAGCACCGGCGCGGCGTTTATGCCCTCCCCGAGGGCTGAAATCGGAGGGCTTAGTGCGGGCTTAGTGCGGAGTTAGTGCGCCAAAATTAGTAATGCGGGCCTATAGTAACCGCACTACCGCACTAACCGGCTTAGTGCCGGGTTAGTGCCGGTCGGTAGTGCGGGGTTACTATCCTTTAGGCGATGGCGAGCGCAGAAGATTGGGAGGGGGAAGAAGGTGGCTGTGACGACCCCACAAGACCCCGACCTCGCGGCGCTGCTGGCCTTCTTCGACGTGTTCTGCCAGCGCGCCCGGCAGCGCCTCATTCGCGGGCATGAGCGATATGCCAGCGCCTGGAAGACCCGCGACAACGTGGCCGCGCTGCTGGAGGAAGCCGAGGACGCTTTCTGCTACGGGTTCTTCGACTGGCTGCGGGCCAGCGCAAGCCGACGAGGAAGGCGCACGCGAAACGCGGCGACACAACAAGGAGGCGAAAGGTGAACCTGGAGGAGCTGTACGACCCGACGAGTAGCATCTACACGAAAGGCGAGGTGGTGGTATCCCCGCCGACTGACTACGACCGCAGCGGCCTCCTGGCCGAGCCGTCGCCGGAGACCATCGGGGCGCTCGCCGTGGACGCGCACACCTATGAGGCGCAGGCGGCGCAGGCGGGGGCGGAGGCCGCGGCGCTTGACCCGCACATAGCGGCCGCCCGCGATGTGAGCGGCACCGGGCGCCCGGCGAAAGAGGCGCGGGTGGCGGCGCTGGAGACGCGCGAGGGGGCGATGCGAGAGGGCTTCCCCGCGGCGCAGGCGAAGGAGCTGGCCGAGCTCGAGACCGAGTTGGCGCGGGCACCCGGCGACGTGGCGGTGCTGGTGGCGAAGCAAGAGGCGCTGCGCGACTACCAGCGCGACCTGCAGGCGAAGGCGGCGGCGACCCGCGCGGAGGGGGCGCGCCAGCAGGGGATTAGAGACCAGCACCAGGAGCGGCGCATCGTCTTCTGGGGGCAGCGTCACTATTGGCGGGTGGCCACGGCGCGCCAGATACAGCAGCTAGTCGAGGCCGGCTATGTGCCTGCGCGAATCCCGATGCGGCGCGAGCCGACGCGCTGACCCCTTGGGGGCCTTGGAAGCAAGCGATGACTACATGCCAGGGCAAGACGAAAAGCGGTGACGGCTGCCGGGCGCCTGCGCAGCCAGGGCGCTCGTTTTGCATACACCATGACCCCGCGCTTGCAGGCCGTCGGCGGTCATGGCACCGGGAGGGAGGCCGGGCGCGGATTCACCCACTGCGCCCGCTCCCCACCCCGATTGACTGCGAGGTGTCCCTGTCCACCCCGGCGGAGGTGCGGCGCGTGGTGGAGGCGGTTGCGCGCGCGCTGCTGGAGGGGAAATTGACCGAGCGGCGGGCGAATGCGCTCGGGTACTTGCTTCAGATTAGCCTGAAGTGCGGCGAGGCCGAAGCGCTGGAGCGGCTGACCGCGCTAGAGGAAAGGTTTGGGGTGTCACAATGAACTTGCTGAGGCGGTTGCGGCGGATAGAGGCGGCGGCTCGGACGCGACCTGAGCGCGACTTCCTACGCGACCCCGGTTGGGTGCTCGACGCGCTCCTGCACTACCTGAGCGACGAAGAGGCCGAGCGGTTGATAACGCTGCTGGACTCTGACCTGGAGGCGGGCGTGGCGGCGGTGGTGGAGGCGCTGCGCGAGCCTTTCCGCGAGCGCGACGACTTGACCGGGCGGTTCGTGTCGCCGGAGGCTCTGGTAGAGGCCGCGACCGACCAGGCCGACGCGCGCGCTTGACACAAAGCGGCACGCGCTGTAACATGGCGGCACGGGCTGATGAATGATGAATCATGTGGCGTTGGCGGGGTGCATTGGACACATGATTTTGCGAAACCGGGCCGAGCGCAGGGGCGCATGATTGCGACTTAGCTGTTCACTTTGAGCGTGGCTGCAGTACTCCCCGGGCCGGCGTAGCTCAACGGTAGAGCAACTGAATCGTAATCAGTTGGTTGGGGGTTCGATTCCTCTCGCCGGCTCCACCTTCCCGCGTTGTCGCTTGGGCGAAGCTCACTTGCGCCCCGGCTTCTCCGCCACGCACACCGCCGACACCCCGCACGGCAGGGGCACGCGCAGCAGCCATGCGGTTTCGACGCGCAGCAGCGCGATAAGCATGCGGTTGGGCAGCGGCGACAGTGGGCGAATGGCCGTCTTCGGCCGGCCGTGGTTGGCCGGCCGAAGAAGCTTCTGCGCCAGGCGAAAGAGGAAGATCACCGGCAGCAGCAGCGTGATGCAGTACGACAGCTTCAGCACTCGCATCCCGCCCCGCAGCATCAGCCGCCGCACCTGCCCCGCCCGGTATCGCCGCAGGTGATCGAGCGCGTCATCGTGCTCGCTCCACAGCGACTGGTATGCCGGAATCGTGATGATAGCCAGCCCCCCCGGCTTGAGCACGCGCGCCATCTCGCGCACCGCGGCCGCGTCGTCGGCAACGTGCTCCAGCACGTCTAGCGCGGTCACGACGTCCATGGACTCGCTCGCCACCGGCAGGCGCTCGGCGGTGCCGCAGATGAGCGGGAAGTCGCCGCGCGAGCGCGACAGCCGCAGCGCCTCCTCGGAGCGGTCGAGGCCGATCGCTTTGCCCAACCGGCTGAAAACCACCAGCCCCGCGCCGCCGCCGCAGCCAATGTCCAGGATAAGCGGGCGCGCGGGCAGCCGGCCGCGATGCTTCAGCAGCAGCTCGCCCACCAGCTCGCGCCTGGCGACGTACCACCAGTAGGTGTCCTCCAGGCTGAACAGCTTGCGCAATTCAGAAGGGTGCATGGCAGGGTGCGGCGTCCCGACGCGAGAGGTTTTTCGCCGCGGCGGCAGTCGCCACCTGCGGGTTGTTCTCGCGTGGAGGACTCGTGCGGCGGGCTGCTGAGCAGCGCGCACCGGCGGAGCGCGGTCGTCACACGAGGAGCATCGCGTCGCCGAAGCTGAGGAACCGGTAGCGCTCCCTCACCGCCTCGCGGTAAGCCGCCAGCACGTGCTCCCTGCCGGCGAACGCGCACACCAGCAGCAGCAGCGTCGAGCGCGGCATGTGGAAGTTCGTCAGCAGCACGTCCACCGCCCGGAAACGGTGCCCGGGCACGATGAAGATGTCCGTCTCGCCCTCGAACGCGTGAACCTTGCCCGCGCGCGCTGCCGCTTCGAGCGCGCGCGCCGACGTCGTCCCCACCGCGACGCAGCGCCCGCCTCGCGCGCGCGCATCTTCGATCGCCTGCGCCGTCGCCCCCGGCACCGAGCACCATTCGACGTGCATCTCGTGGCGCTCCACCTCTTGCTCGCGGATGGGGCGAAAGGTTGCGAAGCCAATGTGCAAGGTGAGCCACGCGATCCCCATGCCTCGCTCCCCCAGCGCGCGCATCATGCGCGGAGTGAAGTGCAGCCCTGCCGTCGGCGCCGCGCTCGATCCCCGCCGCCGCGCATAGATCGTCTGGTAATCGTCGGGGTGTTCCGGCGCGCGGTGGATATATGGCGGCAGAGGCACCTCGCCCACCCGCGTCAGCGCCTCGTCAACCCCTGCCTCGGACGAGAAGGCGAGCCGCCGCCCGCCTCCCGGGGTCCGAGCGACAACCTTCGCGCGCAGGTCCTCGCCGAAAGACAGATCGCTGCCCACGCGCACCCGCCGCCCCGGCTTGACCAGCGCCTCCCACACGCCCGGCTGCTCCTCGCGCAGCAGCAGCGCCTCTACGGCGCCGCCGGACGGCTCGCGGCGGCCCTTCAGCCGCGCCGGGAAGACGCGCGTATCGTTGAAGACGGCGACATCGCCCGCGCGCAGGTACTCGGGCAGGTCGCGGAATCGCCGATGCTCCACCGTGCCGCCGTCCCGGTGCAGCACCAGCAAGCGCGAATGGTCGCGCGGCCGCACCGGCGTCTGCGCGATGAGCTCCGCGGGGAGGTCGTAGTCGAAATCAGACAGGCGCATCCGGGCCTCAGCGCCGCCAAGCAAACAGCAGCCACAGAATAACCGTCAGCAGCGCGCTCAACACCAGCGAGGTCACGATGGGGAAGAGGAGGGTGAACCCGGGTCGCTGAATCACGATGTCCCCGGGCAGAAAGCGCCCCCCGCCCATGAGCCGCCCCAGCCCCAGCGCCAGCAGCCCCGCCAGCACTACCACCCCGCCGACGAGGATGAGTGCTTTGCCGAGGCTATCGAGCCCGGGCACGGCGGCGCCCCTCCTTCGCGCGGCGGGATTGCGCGGCTTCGATCTCGCTGTACAGACAGCCGCAGTACTTCTGGCGGTAGAGCGCCAACTCCTCCGCCATATCCTTGACCTGGCGAAACAGCGGTCGGTAATCCTCGAAGTGGAACTTCACGCTCGCGTTTTCCGCGGCGGCTTCGCCCACCGCGCGCAGGTCATCCTGGTCCTGGTAGGGGCTCACCAGCAGGGTCGTGGTGAAGGCTTCGAACCCCGCGTCCCGGCAGGCCAGCGCCGCCTCGAACATCCGCAGCCGGTAGCACAGCAGGCAGCGCTCGTCCTCGCGGAAGGTCACCGCGCGGAAGAACGTCTGCGGCTCGTAGCCGGGCACGGGCAGCGTCGCAAGTTCGAGCGCCTGCGCCGCCTTCGCAAACGCATCGAGCCGCAGCGCGTGCTCGGCGTGCGGGTGCACGTTAGGGTTATAGAAATACGCCGCCAGCTCGTGCCCGTCGGCGCGCAGCTTGCGCGCCACCGGCACCAGGCACGGCCCGCAGCAGGTATGCAGCAGGGTCTTCATACTACCATTGTACCCGTCTGAGGCCGTGCTTAGAGCAACGCGGTGCTCCCGGGGCTGCCTTCGTTCGCGGGGGCTGGCGGTGAGAGACTATTCCTCGGCTGCGGTTCTGGTCGGCCAGCCCGCGTCCACATCCAGGTCCCACGCGCGCCTCAGCTCGGCGATCGCCCCCTGGCGGGCGATCACGCTCTGGTCATAGTCGTCGTCCTTGCGCCCTTCGAGGTAGCGCAGCAAGAAGAAGTCGGACTGGTTGAGCAGGTTGTAGGCCAGCACGCGATGCCGGTGTCCGCGCTCCAGCTCCGGCGGCGCTGCGATCCCCTCCGCCGCGCGCGCGAGTGTGTCCGAGCGCTCGTGCAACCTGCGTACCGCGTCGGTCATCTGCTGCGGCGTGATCGAGCGGCGCTGGAGACCATCCCAGCCGCTGCGCGCCTCCACGACAATGGATTCAAATTCGCGGTCCAGGGCCCGCGCTACGGTGACATAGTCCTTCGGCCCGTAGCCGATCGGCTTGCCCCTCTCTTCCGCGAGCAGGCGCAACTGCCGCACCGCCTCGGTCGGTTGTCCGCTGCCCACGTAGTAGAGCATCACCTCTCGCCGCGCGGCATCAGGTTCGGGCTCCGTTTCCTGCGCCTGCGACGGGCGCGCCGCTCCGGTCTGCGCGCTCAGCGGCGCCGCCACCCGCGACGCGCGAGCGGTCGCCGCGGTGTCACCCGGGCGCAGGTTCGCCGCCTGCTCGTATTCCTGTCGCGCGCCGTTGAGGTCGCCCGCGTTTTCCAGCGCCGCCGCCAGCGCCATGTGGGCGTCGAAACCGGCGCCGAGGTCGAGCGCCCGCCTCAGCTCCGCCGCCGCGGCGTCGGCATCACCCGCCGCCAAGTGCGCCCGCCCCAGCTCCAGCCGTGCCTCGGCCATATCCGGAGCCAGCGCCACCGCCGTGCGCAGGCGCCCGCGCGCTCGCTGCGCGTCTCCCAGCGCGGTGTATGCGCGCGCGGACGCGAGGTAGTAAGTGGGTTCTGCGGGCGCCAGAGTGATAGCGCGGTTGAACTCCAGCGCGGCGATTCCTGGCTGCCCGTCATCCAGGAACCTGGCAGCGGCAACCGCGAAGCCCGCCGCATCCTTCGGCGTCCAGCGCAGCAGCTCGCCGACCGAAGCGCCAACCTTCCGCCCGACCTTCCCGCCGATCCCGCCAGCCCAGGCGGCCAGGTCGAATGTCTCTTGCGGCGGAGCGGTTCCATCCACCTGGTCTATGACCGATTCCCGCCGATTGACCGCGGCGCTGAATACCGTGACGCGCGTCTTGGCGCCCATCACCTCGACCCACGTGCGCACGGTGACCTTGGCGCCCAGCATGATCCCCAGCGCGCGGGACTCGCGGTCCCGCAGAGCATCGCCCGGTGCCACGCCAAGGAAGTCGAGCTCCATCAGCGCCCGCCTTGCCCGCGGCGATTGCGGGGTTTCCGTTTCCACCGAGATGTCGGGCTCCAGCGTCTGGGCCAGTACCGACCCGATGGCGGCATCGAGCGCCGCCGCCGCCCGCTCCGGCAGGTT